>JGI11944J13513_1000060_pt1 | contig 115838 bp, 124 predicted proteins | sample TerdegcoTASludge_FD_13513 | JGI IMG/M metagenome (IMG submission 13513) | reverse complement strand
CGATGACCGCCAGATTCATGTGAGGCTTTTCTGCTGCCATGTCATTCCTCCGATAAAAATGAGCCTGTCAGAGTTCAGCCCATTTATTCGAGTATAATTTATTTGAAAGGGATACCTATTAATCATTTCGATTGACGGATTTTAGACGGATTTCCCGGAAAAAGGAGGTTATTATCGACAGAATCATATCTGTCGGAGTATAAAACCCACTTCTGAACCATGAAGACCCTGCCGATAAACAAGGATAAGACCGGGAACCGCGCCACTGTCATGTGCTTTACGGGTGAAGTATCAGTTTATCGTTACTGTGCATTCTGTGAGCACTGCAAAGGCATAAGGGTTGGTTCACGGCTTTATCCCGCACCGCAGGAGAAGGTGCTCCAGGAGATGAAACGGGGGGCAGTGCCTGACGAGGCACTCCTCAATGCCCAGCTCCAGTTCAACCAGCTCATCAGGGATGGCGAATCAATCGAATGTGGGGACGAGAAGAACACCGGATTCGTCCCACGGTACCGAATCAGGTGATCAGACATCCTCGAAGAGGACAGAAGCCGGGAGCATATTCCGTATTTCATCCCTGAGCTGCCCGAACCGGATATCCTCGAGCTGTTCTGAAAGAAGCCTGCCGCTCCACGCTCTCCTGTATACCCACTGGACGACCTTCTCGACGACATCAACGACTGCCTCGGGCGTCCTCACGACAACGAGTTCCCGTCCGATACGGGGATGCCTGCCCCTTCTCCCGCCGACGGATATCATGTAGTGTTCGCCGGACGACTTGAGAAGGGCGAACGGGCAGGAACGGATGCATGTGCCGCACTGGACACAAAGGGCCGGGTCAAGCACTGATACTCCTTTCTTGATAGATATGGCGCCTTCCTTGCAGTACTCAACGCATGTGCCACACCCCGTGCAGAGCCCCGGAGTTCTTATGGGGGAAATCCTGCCTATGATGCCAATTTCATTGAGCATGGGACTGGTGCAGGCATTCGGACAGGCCGAAATCGATATCCGTATCTTGACAGGCATTTCCCGGCCGAAAAGACGGTTATCGATGGCCTTTGCAAGATTCATGGAATCGATATTTGCAAATACGCACCGCGGGAGACCGGGACATGCAGTGACGTTGACGACCTCGTCTCTCTCGGAACCGATGGGTGTCCCGTTTCTGTCCAGTTCGGCGGCGATCTCCTGGAGGTTGCGGGAATCGATACCCGGTATTTCAATGGTCTGCCTCGTTGTGAGGTGCAGGCCGGGAGCACTGAATTTTTCTGCAATATCTGCAAGACCCCTCAGCATCTGTGAATTGACCATACCGGCCGGAATACGGGTGCGGATTGTGCAGAACTGGGGGTCGCGCTCGGTGATGACACCACCGCGCATGTGAAGGGCTATCTCCCTGGGCATATAGTGTACCTCTCCCCCGATCAAGGAAAAATGTGCACGTTCTGCTACCCTGACAGGCAGAGGACCGCAAGGATGACAGCCCTTGTAATCTCGTTTGCAGAGCCGACCACGTCGCCGTTCACCCCCCCAAAGAGCCTGCAGGCGATGATCTGGAGGATAAGGGGACACAGAATCATGGCGGCAGCAACAGCGAGAAGTGTCGACGGTGGTACGGGGAGAAGGACGAGCGGCAGACAGAGGATACCTGCGAGCAGGGGGAAATAAGGCCTTGATTGTGACTGGATTAGCGCGTGAAGGCCATTCCGGAAGGGCTTTCCAAAAGTAGAGAGAAACGCCATCGAAAATTTCGCCCCGACCTCTGCGATCAGGAGTGCAATGGCAACGGATGGGACTGACGCAAGCGACGAAAACGAAACGAGCGTGACGACAATAGCGAGCGCAAAAGCACCTGTCCCGACCTGCCTGTCGGTGAGGGCAGCAACCCGTTTTTCGCATCCCCCGTGCGCCATGAGGCCGTCGCCAAGGTCCATCAGACCATCCAGGTGGTTACAGCCCGAGATGAGGAAGACCAGGCCGATTCCTACAGCAGCCGCGAGCAGGGGTGGTCCGATGAGAAACGCCCCCGCAGCGGCAATCCCCCCGACAACGTAACCCGCAACGGGATAGAGCCAGGATCGCCTCGCAAAATCCTTAAAATCCCTCATCCCGCCCAGGGGAAGAATTGTCGTGAACTGGAGGAGGGCGATTAGGGAGTTAATACACATTCGCTGTAGAACCTCGAGGTACAGCCGGCGATGAGTCCCGCTACGGCATCGTCAAGGAAAGGGCCCAATGACCGGAGTACACCCGGCTTTTTCTGATCGTAACGGGTAAATTCGAACCGCGCATAAGTCCCACCTATGCATTCTGCAATTGCCATCCCAATGATCTCGTCCGAGAGCAGGAATACGGGGTCGTCCTTTATCGGGGAATCTTTTTTCTTCCAATAGAGTTCGTCCTCGAGGAGAACAGCCGCAAGGAGGAGGGAGGCGACATTTGGATCTTTCATATACCGATCCATCATCTGTCCGATCCTTGGCCTCGCAATATCAGGAGAGAGCCCGTGCGGGACGTAGAGTTCCATCGCGGCATCGAGCATGTTCTCCATATGGATGCCCTTTTCCTGCAATCTGCCAGTAATATCAAACATCTTGTGCACCATTCCGGTAGCCCCGCATTACTCCGACATGGAAAAATACCCTCCCATTCGGGTATGCATAAGGGGCGTGCCCTGTCAGCAGGAGTGATATGTCTTTTTCCTGATATGATGGTTGTCCCCCGTCACCGGCCGTCATATTCATGGAATTCCGAAGGAAATAGAAGAGGGAGAGACCGTCCATGCCGTTCGTTTCAGACACCTTTTCACTTTCGCCCAAGCAGCCTCTTTTTGCAGCTGTCCTTGCCAACACGATGCTTTCCGTCGTCCCCGGGATATCGGGTGCGGGCCCGAGCCCGGAAAAAACCCTTTTTACCCCCATCCTCGATGCAGAACTGGTCCTCAGGGGGAGGATAACGAGCATGCCCTCACGACCCGACACTCCGACCGGGTGCCCGACCCCTGCATCCATCACGCGAGCGATGATGGATATGTGCGGGATTATTCCACTCTTTATCAATGCAGGGCTTGTTCACCACCCTACCGTACCCTGCCTGGACGTCTATGGAGAACCGGGACAGGATCCCCGGTCAGCTGATGCCGTTCCACGTTCCGCAGACCTTTTTGAGGAGGGACGCATCATCGGGGCAATGCTCTCGCGAATGTGTGACGTGCTCGTTATCGGGGAGTGCGTCCCCGGAGGCACAACAACAGCCCTCTGTGTGCTCCGTGCGCTGGGATATCCTGCCCGGGTCAGTTCGAGTTACGCTGATAACCCTGTCGGGATGAAGGAAGCGGTCTGGGAAGCAGTATTTCGGCGGATAGCTGACCATATGCCTCTTTCCCAACTCGATGCAGCCCGGTTTTGCGGTGACCCCATGATCCCCCTCTGTGCCGGTATCGGGATGGGATATGGGAACAGGGGGCGCAGGCTTGTGCTTGCGGGCGGCACCCAGATGCTCGCTGTTGCAGCCCTCATGAAATCTCTCTCAATTCCACTCCCCATGATTGCCACGACCGTCTACGTAAGGGACGATCCGTCTGCCAATTTCTCCGAGGTGGCCAATCGCATTGGCGTCCCGGTTGCCTATGTTGACCCGGGATTCGGGGATCTGGGACATGCCGGCCTTGCACGGTACTGCATCGGTGAGGTAAAGGAGGGGATGGGGGCAGGTGGCGCCATGTTCCTTGCTGCGATCATGGGGCATTCCCCCCACGATATCAGAAAAAAGATTCTCGGGACAGTATCCTCCTACCAGTAAAAAACAAGGGTTCGGTCTGCAATGAGGGCCTCTTTTTTTCCGTATAGTCAACACCTGCAGCAGAGACATTTTCACCTATTACGCGCCACATTTGTGAAGAACCATGCTCCCCATCTTCGTCGTCAATAATTACGGGCAGTTCAATCACCTCATTTTGAGGATGTTCCGCGACCTGGGCATCGATGCGCGGATGGTCCCAAATACCCTTCCCCCAAAAGAGGTGGCAGGCTCATGCCGGGGCATCGTCCTCGGGGGTGGTCCCGACATCGGGAAGTGCGGCAATTCTCCCCTCTTCCTTCACCTTGGTGTCCCCGTCCTCGGGATCTGCCTTGGCCTTCATATCATCGCACGGGAGTTTGGAGGGAGCGTTGCCCCGGGTCGCATGGGGGGTTATGGGCCGGTCGAGGTGGAGCTGGTGGAGAGATCAGGAATCCTCGAGGGGTACCCCGAGAGAATACTCGTGTGGGCTTCGCACGCCGACGAGGTTACAGTGGTTCCCCCCGGTTTTCATCTCCTCGCACGCTCCGGTGTATGCGCGCATGAGGCCATTGCATACCCGGAAAAGAAAATTTTTGGCTTGCAGTGGCATCCTGAAGTCAGCCACACGAAGGACGGACAAAGAGTATACCAGAACTTTGACGCGATATGCAGGGAGTATGGGATATGACGCGCGGGGATTGCCGGGATGAGGAGAGTACCCTTGCGGAACAGATAGTGAGAATCGGTTTTTCATGCACCCGGTGCGGGGACTGCTGCAGACCCGGTGCCGGGGACGATAACCTCGTCATGGTCTTTCCAAGGGAAATAAGGGAAATTTCAGAATTTACCGGTCTCGAGGTTACCGAAGTCGCCGAGCCATACCCGGACACCGTAGCACTTCCTGGCAATCGCATCGTTACATTCGGGCGGGTACTGCGGCGTTTCTGTGGTAACTGTCGCTTTTTATCCGGCTCTTTTTGCCAGGTTTACGCCGTGAGACCTTCGATATGCAGGACGTATCCCTTCATGCTCGAAGGAAGCGGGTTGAGGGTCTATCCCTGCCGAGGACTGGGAAAACCCATTTCAAGGGAGGACGCCGTCCGCATTGCCCGCGATCTTCTTACCAGGAGGGCCGAAGAGGAAGAGGAGATCCGTCGGATCCAGGCTGTTTTTCCCACGATTCCTCCCGGACCGGGAAGGTTTATCGTTGATGCGGAAGGGGTGTGCAGGCAGTGACAGGAACCCTGCGGATCGTTGGCACAGCGCATGTCTCTGCAAAAAGTGTCGAGGAGGTAAGGTCTGCAATAGAGGAATTCTCCCCGGAGATAGTGGCCATCGAACTCGACCCTGCACGGTATGCCGCCTTAAAAAAGCAGGCACGTGACCCGTCCGTCAAGGATGTCCTCGAGGCAAAAAATTTCACCCAGCTCCTTGTCCAGTGGATACTCGCCTACCTGCAGAGGCGAATCGGCCTTGACATGGGAGTTGAACCCGGTGCGGAGATGAAGGCAGCAATCGAGGAGGCTGAAAAAAGGAACATCCCCGTTGCACTCATCGACAGGGATATCGGAATTACGTTGAGGAGGTTCTGGAATTCGCTCTCTTTTTTCGAGAAACTAAAACTCCTCTATGCTCTCGTCCTTTCACTGGCCACGGTGGATTCCGAGGAGATAGACGTCGAGGAGCTGAAGAAGGAGGACGTGGTCAGCATGGCGATGAAAGAGTTCAGGAAATTTTCTCCCAACGGTGCCCGCGCCCTCATTGACGAGCGGGACTCGTATCTCGCACACAATCTCGCCATCCTGAAAGAGCGACACACCAGGATACTTGCCGTCCTCGGTGCAGGCCACGTGGCCGGTGTCGAGAAGCTGCTTGCATCTCCCGGGGAGATCCTCTCCAAGCAAGAACTGGATGCGGATATCAGATCCCGGCCATGGGGAAAGATCTTCGGCGCCGGTGTGACGGCACTCTTCATCCTTCTTCTCCTTGCCATTGCATTTTCCGGCGTAGGAATGGAGGTCCTCTTTTCCGCTCTGGTATACTGGGTTCTTCTCCACGGCATTCTTACCGCGGCCTTCACGCTCGCCGCCCGCGGGCATCCACTCTCTGCTCTCACGGGATTTGGAGTATCATGGTTCACGGCCTTGAACCCCCTCATTGCGGCTGGATGGTTTGCCGCAATCGTTGAGGCGAAGATTCGGAAACCGACCCCCGCTGATTTCCGGAGGGTATTCGAGGCTGAGAGTTTCTCCGCGATGATGAAGGTCCCCCTTTTCAGGGTTGTCCTCGTGGCTGCACTTGCCAACCTGGGGAGCACGCTCGGGACAATCCTCTATTTCATCTTCATATTCCCGATCCTTGGAATCGATCCTACAGTCCTCATATCCCAGGGATTCTCGAACATGTGGAATGGTATCACGGGACTCATCCCGGGATGACGATCATGTTCCTTCCTGAACGGCGGGAGAAAGGTATTAATCAGACATTATGCCATTCCACCATATGAACAAAATACATATTGCTCGTCTTTCCGGCATTCCTGTCCTGATTCTCCTCTCCCTTGTATTACCCGCGATGGCAGCATGTGGAACAATTCCGGCAGGGGATTGGGTCTTCATCGGCGAGGAGGGCCTGGATATAACCGGAACGGGAGTGACCGCGGGATCGCAGATTGCCTACTACGGACCGGGAGGAAGTGTATCCAGTGTGCCCGCCGCGCAGGTGACGGTAGCGGATCCCTCCTCGTTTTATGTTGCACCATCTGTCTTTTTGGGAAAAACAGGTCCCTGGTTCACCCTCCCCGAAAATAACCTTGCTTTCTACGTCGGAGATCCGACGATCCAGGTACGTATCGTTGACTACACCTCTGGTTTTGTGGTCGGCAGGGATGCTACCTGGGTTCCCAAGGGGGATATTGCCGGTTTTCGGATTGATACGAACCTCTGGGTCTTCTCCCATCGCAAGGGTTGCACGGGAGTCCCCCTCACAATAGAGATTACCGGACCCGGCGGCCTGTCATTTTCTTCCCTTGGCGGATACAGACTGGGAGACGTGGTGGTATCCACCCCTACATTCGAGAGCGGTCCGGTCTGGGCGACGGGTTCGGGGGAATATCCCATAGGAGACTACATAGTCTCCGTGCGGTGCGAGGCAAATAATATGCATGACAATTATCCCGTGACGGGAAAGTCGCAGAGTGAACAGGTCCGGTTCCTCCTCCAGAAAGTCAATCCCCTGATTGCAACCATGACAACAACAGCAGTTACGGAGACTACGACAGCTGTCACATCAACTCCCGGGACGACCGATCGATTGGAAAGCGGAACCACAGTCGAAACATCAGTCATGATGACAGTTCCGTCGACCGCAGAGACCGTCCCCCCCATGTTGTCAGCAAGACCGACGCGTGCGCCCGGCCTCCTTCCGGCAACCCTCTTCCTTGCATTAATAAGCGCAGTCCTCGTTCTCCATCAGCGCAGGGAGCGCCAGGGATAGCACTCCCTTAGATAATCGCAAGAAGAGTCACTTTTTTTTCCTCAGGCACCGATGGGTTTTCCATGAACGTCGGCACCACTATCATCAAGTCTCGGCACAGTGTGCGTAAATACAAGTCGGACCCTGTCGAGGAGAACGTGATTCGCGACGTCCTCGAGTGTGCCCGGCAGGCCCCGACGGCGATGAACCTGCAACCCTGGCTCTTTGGTGTCGTCCGTGAAAGGTCTCTTCTCGAGAAGATTGCTGGGATGACAGATCACGGGAAGTTCATTGCTGATGCGGCGGTCTGTTTTGCCATATTTGGAGAGAAGACCGCAAAATACTACCTCGAGGACTGTTGTGCGGCAACAGAGAACCTCATCATCGGATTGTGGGCATATGGGGTTGGAAGCTGCTGGGTTGCCGGTGATAAAAAGCCGTATGCAGAAGACATCCGGAAACTCCTCTCTGTTCCTGCGGAGTATACCCTGGTCTCGCTCGTGGCTGCGGGTTACCCGGCCGAGGTTTCAGTGCAGAAGAAGAAGATCCTCGATGATGTGACCTTCTTTGACACTTACAGCGAGAAATAAGGCGGGGCTCACTGGACGGGGGTTTTTCCCATGAGACCATCCCGTGAGGCAGGAATGACAGAGACAGGAAAACCTGACCGCACGCGGAAGAAGGGAACGATCCTGCAGGTTGCGCTCGATATCACCGAGACTGACCGTGCAGTCCAGATTGCTTCAGAGGCAGTGGCTGGCGGTGCTGACTGGCTCGAGGCAGGAACACCCCTGATAAAGAGCGAAGGGATGGCGGCAGTCCGGACTCTCCACGCCATGTTTCCTGGCCGCGAGATCGTGGCCGATATGAAAATCGCAGACACGGGGGCACTTGAAGTGGAAATGGCAGCAAAAGCAGGTGCATCTGTTGTCTGCATCCTTGCCGGTTCGGATGACGCCGTGATAGCAGAAGCGGTGAGAGCAGCCGATCTCTATGGTATCAGGCTGATGGGTGACCTGATCAGCGTACCTGATCCCGTTGCCCGCTCACGGGAACTGGAACAGATGGGTGTTCACATCGTCAATGTCCATGTCGGCATCGACCAGCAGATGAGTGGAAAGAGTCCCCTGGACGTGCTATCAGCCATACGGGACGCGATAGCAATTCCCCTTGCAGCGGCCGGTGGCCTCGATGCAACGACAGCGCCGCAGGCAGCTGCTGCCGGGGCGGATATCGTCATTGTGGGGAGTGCGATTACCAAGTCGGCCGATGTGACGGCATCAGCACGGATGGTCCGTGAAGCTCTGGACAATCCAACACTCGCAAGGGAGAAGAGATCCTTGTCGGAAGATATAGTCCGGGATATACTCTCATCGGTGTCAACCCCCAACATCTCTGATGCCATGCACAGGAAGGGGGCAATGGCCGGAATAATCCCTCTCTGCGGGGAAGCAAGGATGGCAGGAAGAGCTGTTACAGTCCAGGGCTTTGCGGGAGACTGGGCAAAACCAGTCGAAGCAATTGACATTGCGGAACCCGGTGATGTTCTGGTAATCAATAATGATGGCGCGACACACGTTGCATGCTGGGGAGAACTTGCCACGATGAGTGCGATGAAACGCCGCCTGTCCGGTGTCGTTATTGACGGTGCCGCGCGGGATATCGATGATATCCGGCGTCTTGGGTTCCCGGTTTTTGCGCGGGCAGTAACACCAAATGCCGGGGAGCCGAAAGGGTTTGGGGAGATCAATGCAGAGGTCAGGTGCGGAGGCCAGACCGTGCGGCCGGGAGACTGGATTGCGGGAGATGCGAGCGGGGTTGTCGTCATCCCCCGCGAACGTGCCGCAGAGATCGCACGAAGGGCACTCGAGGTCAAGAAGACAGAGGAGAGGATCCGGGAGGAGATCCGGAGGGGAAGTACCCTCTCCCGTGTATCAGACCTCATCCGCTGGGAAAAAAAATAGGAGAAATTACTGGAAGAGGGAACTCTCGAGCAGTTTTGCACCACCTTTCCGGACTGCAGCGATTGCTGCCCCGACATTGTCGACCCGCAGAATGAGAACGGCGCCTTCCTTGCCCGAGTATGCATAGGCATATTCGATGTTTATTCCTCCCTGCCCGAGAATTTTTGCAATCTCGTATAAACCACCGGGTTCATCCTTCATCTGGACGGCAATAACGTCGGTGAATGCGACGTTGAACCCCATCTTCGTGAGTTTTTCATATGCTCTCTGCGGGCTGTCCACGAGTGCCCTCACAACACCGAACCCGTCTGCCTCGGCAATTGAGAAGGCGAGGATATTAATCTTCTCTTCCTGCAGCGCCCGGGCGATTGCTGCCAGTCTCCCGGGCTTGTTCTCGGAAAAGACCGATATCTGCTTAATGACGAAGTTATTGACTCCCATATCAGATCTTTCTCCTGTCGATTACCCTCTTTGCTTTTCCTTCGAACCGCGGGAGTGACCCTGGTTCGACCAGTTCCACGTTCACACCAACATTGAGAATGTTGCGCAACTTGTGCTCGACCTTTCTCCGAATCGCCATGAGATCCGTAATCTTGTCGGAGAAAGCCTCCGGGGCAACCTCCACCTGGACGAGCATGTCATCGAGTGCCCCCTTCCGATCAACGATGATCTGGAAGTGCTGGCCGACCTCGGGAATGGTCATGAGTGCATACTCGATCTGGGACGGGAAGACGTTGATCCCGCGGATAATCAGCATGTCGTCGACTCTCCCTGTTATCCTCTGGACACGGGGATGCGTCCGGCCGCAGGGGCAGACATCTTCCTCGATAGAGCTGATATCACCGATCCGGTACCTGATCAGCGGCATGGCTTCTTTCTGGAGCATGGTGATAACCATCTCACCGCGTTCTCCCGGCGGGAGCGGTTCCTGTGTCTTGGTATCGAGGATCTCAACGTACGCAAGGTCTCCCCAGACATGGAAGCCTCTCTGTTCTGTACATTCACAGAACATCGGGCCGGAGAGCTCACTTGTCCCGTAGATGTCATATGCCTTTATTCCGAGCCAGTCCTGGATACGCTGGCGCATGTTCTCGGACCAGGGTTCTGCTCCCAGGATACCGGTACGCAGTTTCGTGTCTTTCCTGATGCTGATTCCCATTTTTTCTGCAACTTCTCCGATATGGAGGAGGTAAGATGGTGTACAGGCAATTGCCGTTGCCCCAAGGTCCTGCATCAGCTCGATCTGCCGTTCCGTGTTTCCTACACTTGTGGGAAGAACTGTTGCCCCGATACGTTCAGCACCGTAATGCAGTCCGAGGCCTCCGGTAAAGAGACCATATCCATAGCTCACCTGGATGACGTCGCCCCTTCCAAGGCCGCACGAGACCAGGGCGCGCGCAAGCGATACAGTCCAGTTTTCAAGATCCCTTTCGGTATAACCGACGACCGTGGGCTTTCCTGTAGTGCCCGAGGAGACATGGTACCTGACCAGGTCTTCCTGGGATGCAATGAAGAGCTTGTCAGGGTAATTGTCCCTGAGATCCCGTTTATACATGAAGGGGAGCTTCTGTATATCTTCGAGCGTCCGGATATCATCGGGATGGACTTTTGCCTCCTCCATACGCCGGTGATAGAACGCTGAGAAACTGTACAGACGGTAAACGAGGGTCTTGAGCAGGGTATACTGGAGCTTTTTTAAGTTTTCGAGGGGCATCTCCTCGATTCGCGGGTCCCATGCTCTTGTCATAGGGTATCTTTCCTCCTGTCCACAACCCGTTTTGCTTTGCCCTCGAACCGGGGCAGAGAACCGGGTTCCACGAGCCGGACCGTTGTCCTGAGTTCGAGGGCATCACGGAGTGCCTTGACAACCTTGTTCTGGATTCTGGCGAGATCCTTCAATTCTCCTGAAAAGAAATCACGGTTGATTTCGACGTCGATCGTCATCTCGTCGAGGTGGTTAACCCTGTCCACATAGACCATGAACTGGTTACCCACCTCGGGAATTCCCAAAAGTACATGTTCTATCTGCGATGGAAACACATTGATCCCCCTGATAACCAGCATATCATCACTCCTTCCCATTATACGTGCGATCTTCTGCCCACGCCCGCATATGCATCCATCCTCGTAAAGCATCGTGATATCCCCGGTCCGGTATCTGATGAGTGGCATTGCCTCCTTGACAAGCGGGGTAACAACCATCTCCCCTCGTTCACCCTCTCCCAGAACTTCCCCTGTCGCAGGATCGATGATCTCGACAAGGTAACAATCATGCCAGATGTGGAGACCATCCCTCTCTCTGCATTCAAATGCAACACCCGGCCCAAACAACTCAGAAAGCCCGTAAGAGTCGTAAGCAGTAACACCAAGCTTGTCCTCCAGTTCCCTGCGCATCGAGTCGGACCAGGGTTCAGCGCCAAACAGTCCGGTCTTTAATGAGTCGAGGCGGGCGTCCATCTCCTCGGCAACTTCTGCAAGGTGGAGGGCATAACTCGGGGTACAATGGATAACAGTAACCCCAAAGTCCTGGATCATCTCTATCTGCCGGCGGGTGTTACCTGTGGCACTGGGAATCACAGTCATCCCGATGAGTTCTGCACCATAATGGAAGCCAAGACCCCCCGTGAACATACCGTAATTAACCATGTTCTGGAAGATATCCTGGTCAGAAAGCCCCACCATGGTCATGTTCCGTGCTATCAAACCTGCCCATGTACGGAGATCCTTTTTTGTATACCCTACGACGGTCGGTTTCCCTGTCGTTCCGGATGTGGTATGGATACGAACAACCTTGGTTAAAGGAACGGCAAAAAAACCAAAAGGATAACCGTTGCGGAGGTCCTGTTTCCTTGTAAACGGTAATTTCCTGACATCATCGAGGCTTTTTATGTCCTCCGGCCTGATACCTGCATCTTTGAACAATCTCCTGTAAAAATCGACGTTCTGGACCTGGACAAGCGTCTTTTTGAGGCGTTTCAGCTGGAGACGTCCAAGGTCTTTCTTTGGAAGTGTCTCGTATTTTTCATCCCAGAACATGACTATTAGTCTCCTGTCTCAGGTTTTTTTGCTTTGTTCTCATATTTTCACCATTTTTCACCATTGTATCCTTCTCTCATGACCACGAGAGAGAACTTCTGGTGATTACCAGGTACCTTTTTCATAAACTCGCGTCGAAGGATGAAAAATATTGCCAGGTCATGACATGGCATGGAAAAAACTGTATTACCTTCGCCATAACACACCGGTTTCTCCCCGGAAGAAACGATGCATTGATGTATTTATGCCCGGCAAGAGAGTAACATAGAGAGTTTTTCCAGGATGGAGAGCAGCGAGAAAAGTACCAGAGAGACCGTTCCCTGGTATGTGGTATCAGGGTTTGGGGCGCATATCAAGGCAACGCCTAAGATCCTTATAGTGCAGAAGCGTGGCTGTACACAAGAGATTCCTCTGTCTGCAATCAGGCACCTCCTCGTCATGGGAGGCCATACCATCCATTCATCGGTTATCTCCCGTCTTCTCTCTGCTGGATGTGCAGTCTCCTTTTTCGAAGCGGATGGAGAACCGCTCGGTTTCCTCCGACCATACGGCTTTCAATACGACCAGATCGTCCGTGAGGCCCAGATGAGAGCATTTCCGCATTCCACTGCACTTGCTATTGCAAAGGGAAGTGCCCATGCCCGGATACTCTATCTCGTCAGGTTGCAGGAGGAGCTTGATCATCCTCTCTTTTACGAGGGAGAGCTCGAAATCCTCGAAAAAAGTGTTTCAGAACTCGATTATCTCGTCCGCCTCGAAGAGGTCAGGAGGGTGCACAGGCTTATCTCTGACATGTATTACGAGATTCTTGCCCGTACTGTTCCTGCCGGTCTTGGTTTCCGCCGCCGGACCTCCCGGCCTCATACAGACGTTGTCAATACCCTCCTTTCGTTCGGGTACGGGCTCCTCTTCGGTAACATGTGCGTTGCGGCAATCGGGGCACACCTCGACCCTGATATTGGTTTTCTGACGCGGGGGAAGGCCGGACTCGTGCATGATCTCTGTGACCCTTTCAGACCGTCAATGATCGACGACCCCGTCTGTTCCTTTGTGAGGGAGGGGCTCCCACCCGGGGGGTTCGAGTGCGGCCCGGACCGGTGCATCCTGTCGGACGACCTTGTACAGGCTCTCCTGCAAAGACTCATCCGTACGATCAGGCAGGATGTCATAGATTCTCATGTCTTCGCACTCAAGGAATCACTGATGAAAAAGACTGATTTTATCATCCACATACCAGAACCGGATTCACTCAACGGGGCGCACGACAGAAAAGTCAGCGAATGACCTGAAGGGGATTTCGCAGATCTCCATCTCCCTGATAAGGGCCCGCGGGCACCCGTATATCATGGAAGAGAACTTGTCGAGGGTCAGGGGATCGCCACTTGCAACAATCTTTACAGATCCGTCGGGAAGATTCATGACTTCTCCCTTAATGCAGAGTTTCCCGGCGATGTGCCGGATGCAATTCCGCAGACCCACTTTTTGAACTCTCCCGGTAATTCGTATCTCAATGGTCTTCATTACCGCTGGCCCCACCGGAATGGTCATACCAGAGACCTTTGGTGTATCTGCCACGCCATCTTTTATTTGCATTTCTATCCGAGACGAGGATAATAATATACCATTATATGGTTTATAATAGAAAAAAAGGTTTTATCCCAATGTATCCAAAAAATGCCGCTATCTCTGAATAAGGCTCATTATCTCTTTGTAGAACTGCTCTGCCCTCTCCCCGGATTCAGACTCGACCATTACACGTACAAGGGGCTCGGTACCCGAAGGGCGGACCAGGGCCCAGGAGTCACCCCTGTTGATCCTTATGCCATCGGTCAGGTCCAGGTTCTCCCCGGAATAATGATCCACAAGGCGTGCAACGAGGGCCTGGGGATCTTTTTCCCTGAACTTGTCCTTGATTAAGGCAAAATGCGGCAATGCATTTACGAGCGAGGACAGGGACTCTCCCTTATGGGCAAGGAGCGAGACCATGGTCGCCGCAGTCATCCCGCCGTCCCTGCAGAGCTGATGACCAGGAAAAATCAGTCCCCCGTTTCCCTCTCCCCCGAATACAACCGGGATTCCCTGTGCAGCGAGGGAAATCATTGTCCTTGCCACGTAAATGCTCCCGACGGGCGTGTAGACAACCCGACACCCGTTTCTTTTTCCGATAACTTCTATGATCCGGGATGTGCTGACGGGAGTCACAATGACTCCTTTCCTCCCTTGGCACACATGATCAGCAATAAGACCGAATTCCACGTTCTCCTCGATAAAATGACCTTTTTCGTCCACGAAGACAGCACGGTCTGCATCACCGTCATGGGCAACGCCAAAGGATGCGCCGGTCGTTTTCACGAGATCGGCAAGGGGCAAGAGACCCTGAGCCGAAGGTTCAGGAGGCCTCGCGGGGAATGTCCCGTCCATCTGACAGTTGAGGGAATAGACCCTGCAACCCAGCCGGTTGAGGATTTCCGGTGTTGTGGCAGCAGCTGCACCGCATCCCGGGTCTGCGACAACCGGCATCCCTTCGCCAATGCAGGGGGGGAAAGCGCGGACAACGGCATCAACATACTCTTCCACGAGGGCAGGGGCAGAGCGTTCGCGTCCGGTTCTCTCCCAGGAGACAATCCGTGAAGTATCCTCGAATATATGCTTTTCCAGAGCGACGCTCTCTTCATCGCCCATTTCTGTCCCATCAGGTTCCACCACCTTGATCCCGTTGTATTCCGGCGGGTTGTGGGATGCAGTCACGACGGCTCCCGCATCAAAGTGCCTCCTGACAAGGAACTGGAGTGCCGGGGTCGGAAGGATGCCACAGTCGACCACGTCACACCCTGCCGCAAGGAGACCTGCTTTCAGGGCACTGACCAGCGCCGGCCCGGAAGTCCGGGTATCCCTGCCAACGGCAATAGTCCCCGGCCGCATTGTTCCCAGTGCAAGCCCGATTTTGAGTGCTAATCCGGGAGTCATTTCTGTCCCGGCAATTCCCCTTACGCCGTTAGTTCCAAAGAGCCTCTTTTCAATTTTTTTCAGGTGCATGAATCTCTCCTTCCGGAATGCAACGCAAGTCTAAGCACGAATTCTATGCGTTCAAGGATTCGTGGAACCGCAGAATTGACAGCTTCCAGTGTCGGGCTCCCAACAGCATAGATCACCCTGTCTTCCCCTCCAAAAAAGAGCCCCTGGTAAAGATGGACCCTCACCCTGGAGCCGTCCGAAACGCCTGCTCCCCTTCCCGTCATATCATGTATCATTGGGAAAAAACAGTCATAAAACTCTCTTCTCTCGCGGGGAGGTAGCAAAGAAGAATCAACGGGAAGAGAACCACTCACCGCAATGAGCCCGTCAGCCCATATATCTCTTGTGAGTTCGTAGTAAGAGACATAGTCCGGGAACCTCCCGAGAGAATCGAGTATATCCCGTGGACGGGGATTTTCGAGGACAATGTTATGGGCATCATTTAATGATCCCACCACGACCTTGGGCATCGGGAGCGATTTGAAACCTTCTACGATTGTAAACGACGTGCCGGAAAAGGAGAGCATGTCGAGAACGGTCCGGAGAGAGACAGTATCAGTGACAAGAACCGTTTTTTCGGGATCAATTCCTGCAGAAATTTTTGCGCCCGATTCGAGATAGAGAGTGGTATCTTTCCCTTCCGGAAGTGCAAACACATGGTGTCCGAGGTGTTTGATTACAGCTACGACCCCTTTGTCTGCGAGGAGTGGAATGAGGCTGCGGATGAGGGTTGTTTTTCCCGATCCCGACGTCCCGCAGACATGGATAACTTTCATGCAGGATCCTCCTCTTTGCCGTATCCTTCCTGCAGCGGTTTTATTTCCTCATCCCTGTCGACGTTCTCCGGTTGACGGGGTGGCTCCGCATCCCTGTTATCGCTGGTATCCCGTGTGAGGGGACTCTCCACTCTTTCTCCCGTTGGTAAACCTGTCTCATCCTCCTGCATACGCGTATTGAGTATGTGGGCTGCCGCTTTCCCGACACTCCTCATGACCTCCGTAATGCGGTCTTCTATCTCAATTTCCTCGTCTATCTCCAGGGAAGTCCTCTCAACTTCAAGGAGGAACCGGGCAACTTCGCTTGCCTCGAACAGGAGATCATCAAGTTCCTCGCTTGTAAAAAAACCGCACATCGCCCCATAGAAGAACGTTGCACCAGCCTTGTAAACCTTCTTTTTAAATGAGTTGCGGGCCTGGTTCACGGCCTGGGGAGAATAGGGCTCCTGCATGAAAGGTACGAGCCTGGGAAGGTTCTGCCCGATGAAGGTCATCTCTGCGCCGCTCCGGGTGCGGAAATCGGTGCAGAGACGGGCAATTGCCCATTCCCTGGCAGTGATGTATGTCCGTTTCCGCAGGAACTGGTTCACCTTATTATATGTGGCCCCATCCACTTTCTTGAACTTGCGGTACTTGTTCACGTCATCCTGTCCGAAATGTGTTCGCATTTCCGGGTCTTACCTCCCGTAGCCCCCCCTTTTCCTGTCGGGGGTCAGTAAATGTTCATCATGCTTATATATAGCATTATATGGTTTATTTAATGACATCGATTGATACTGATTTAATCACATTTTCCCGATATTTCATCAAATAAAAAGTTTAAGAGCCAGATTTCAGGTTTTAAGAAGAGCACGAAGTCTCCTGAGTAATCAGGGAGGGACTGATTCAATAAAGTAAGTTCCATCGATTCCTCGGGGACCAGGGCATACCCCCGTCTTGAAAAGAAGCGTGCAGGGTGTTCCATCATGGCGGACGAGGGAGAGCTCAACGAGTTCTTCTTCACCTGCCAGGCGGATACGGGAAAGGACCTCTGCAAGTGACCTGTGCTGCCCCTTCACGGTTAGGTCAAAAAGGGTACAACGCTTCCTGCTTTCAACGGGATCGCAAGGACCGAAAAAAACCCTTGCAGTACTGTTCTGGAAAAAAATTTCACCGGAAGGCGAAACCTCCATGTAAATCCCGGGTATTGCATCGGCAAGCATATGCCGGTAAGAACTCAGTCCTTTCTTCCAGTCCTCATTTTCCTCTTTTCCTGTTCGTGGATATGAATAGGCAAAGATAATGGTTTTTCCACCGAATTCACCGCAGGAGAAGGAGACCGGCAGCGGCAGTTTTTGTCCCCCCTTCGTCATCATGATGAGGTGGAGTGTCATTTTTTCGTGTGACTTGAGCCGTTCGACGAATTGTGTCCATTCGGGAATTGAAAGGAAGGGATCGATGTCACCGATGTGGAGGAGGCAGAGTTCCTGGATGGAATATCCAAGGAGTGCACATCCTGATTCGTTTGCATACAACACGCGACCGCGACTGTCGAACCAGAATATCGGGACACCTGCCTTCTCGACAGAGTATCGCGTAACTTCCAGAGCCCCTTCCCGGCGGAACCTCTCGACTGCGAGACGTATCTTGTGGACGAGTTCTGCAAACTGCGAACGGGGATCACCTCCCTTCTGGAGATAAAAATCTGCACCGCTGTTGAGCGCTTCTATGACGATCTGTTCCCTTCCTCTGCCTGTAAAAATAATGAAGGGGGTTTCTATCCCAAGATTTCGAACAGTTTTCAGGAGAGTGATACCATTCATCCCCGGCATCTCGTAGTCAGAAACGATAACATCGTAAGTTTGGGTTCGAAGATATTCCAAGGCCTGCTCCGCAGAGTAGCAGGTATCGACCTTTATCTCTCCACCCTTTTCGAGGTAGAGTTTCGAGACGTCCAGGAGGGCTGGCTCGTCATCCACGAACAGGACCGTTATCATGGGGAAGAATGCCTTCCAGGCAACCAATCGTAATAAGTCATCGCGACTGCCATAAAGGGTACTTCGAGGATATCCATTTTAAACCTATAGGGAATGGAAATCCCAGTTCCAAATAATTCAGACAGGCAGCATCCTCTTAAATGTATGGTAATCCTCATTGACCAAAACATCGTGCACTTTCGGGCGGAACGATATACCAGTAGCATACCGTTACCTTCTTTATGATGCAGATTCCCGATCATATCACGTATATTGAATATGTAGCATTATATGGTTTATAATTCATCGCCGGACTGTTTTTCCCTCGCGCCCTAAAATCGTATCAATGGTCTCCTTATGGCGTTTTACAAGGCCAGGGGGAACTTTTTCGGGTGAATTCTTTTTCGTCTTGACCCTAACATTCCTTTTATTCACTTCGCTGAATGCCCCCGTCAACCCAATATATCTCCCGACATAGTATACGGGAAGCGAAAAGCCGGAAATAATCTCTATGAATTGAATGTTAACCCGAAAGTCAGCCAGATGAAAAGAAAGACCAATTCAAACCGGAGGGAGCAAATCGAGGTAATTCCATGTTCTTTACGGATTGGGGAGGACCGGGTCCCCAGCAGGAATATCCGGATATTCTTCAAGAGAAAATATAATGATGGCATGGAGACATGCAAGTTCTGGATCTCTGGAAGGTTTTTCGTGGTTTCGCCAGGTTGTCATTCAGTATGATGATTAGACAGAGGATCAGATTCGATAAATCTGGTTGACATAAAACAGGCTCCAGGAGAATTCCTCTATGCAATACCCGAGATTCATTCCGCCGTGTTTTCCCTGTCTTTTTTTTTCAGGTATTTCCTTATTGTAGCAATGCTTAACGAGAATTTCGAAATACTCCCTCAAACCACAAAAGCTTTATCTTAGCTGATCGGAGTATTCTCAATGACCTTTGAGACATTTGGATTAAATGAGGCGTATAAAAGGGTACAAAAGATAGGAGACCGTTTATCTGAATTTGCATCCTTGATCGAATGGGATCAATTTCGTCCTTTATTTGCGGACATCTACCACAACAACACCCGCAAAGGAGGCAGGCCGAATGTCGACCCTGTTGTGATGATCAAACTATTAGTACTTCAGTCCCTCTACAATCTCTCTGACCCTGAACTTGAACGCCAGGTGACAGATCGTATTTCTTTCCGGAAATGCATAGGATTCACGACTGAAATACCCGATTTTTTGACTGTCTGGTTCTTCGGCAACGTCTCATACAATCAGGGAAATACGAGGAAGTCTGGAACACATTCCAGGCGCAGTTGGAGCTCAAAGGCCTCAAGATAACACGAGGAGTCATTCAGGACGCAACCATCATTACCGCTGATCCGGGAGCAGGTTCATCAGACACATCACGCGGAAAATAAGCGAAGACTCGGAGAAGCAAGGACGGTACTTGGATAAAACGAGGAGAGACCCCCTCCTTTGGATACAAGTTCCATGCACTCGTTGACAAAGAATGCCACCTGATCCGCCGTATTGAGACAACTTCTGCTTCTGTCCATGACAGCCAGGTGGATCTCTCATTGCCTGGTGAGACTGTGTATCGTGATAAGGGGTATTTCGGTGTAAAACCCCGTGCATCGATCAATAAAACCATGAACCGGGCAGTCCGGGGGCGTCCACTGACTATCAGGGAGAACCGCAGGAACCGCGCAATCAGCAGAGTGAGAAGGGTGATTGAACGTTCATTCGCCGTGATCAAACGAATGTTCCATGGAGGTCATGTCCTGGTCACAACTCTCGAGAGAGTCCATCTCAAGAACATGTTTTCAGCGTTTTCGTTCAATCTGGTCCAATTAGGGACACTCAAACGGAAAGGAGCCTGGTAGCGGCAGCTATCTAAAAAACCTTCCATATTAAGGAAAAATCAAGCGATTTGGGAAATGTGAGAGTGAAAATCTTCGTTTCGAGCCTTCAAGTGTGAATGCTGGCTATCCCTTCTTTGCGGATCATACGTTTTTCGAAATCGTCGTATGCAAAAAAGAGGGGGCTAATGTTAATACCTCCATTTATTTTGTTGGAAGGGGGTTACTACCATCTTTCTAACACTGCCTTTCCGCGTTGATCTATTAGTACGATATTAGAGCGATTTCAGCGCGGTATTTTTATTCATAAGATAATTTCCCTTGGTTCAAGGAGAAAAAGCCGATTTTATCAAAATAATGGGCTTTATTTTTCAGTTTTTTTCTGGTCGTTTTAGTATGTTGGAAGGAGCGAAAACCTGGTATTGAAAGGATCTCGCGGATGCATCCAAATTTTAATTCAGGATTCACTTTCTACGCAGGATAGGAACATTCCTAAATGGATTTATTTTTAGGACCATGCATCGGCTGAAGGGCCTTCACACTGGTCTCACGAAGGTGATGAATGCAGGTTTTCTTGATCTAATTGTTTTTTTGGAGGCTCAGAGGCATCCCCGATACGGCCTGTGTTGGATTGTTATCAGTGCATCTTCTTGTTTCGCAGAAGAGAGATTCTGCGCAAAAGGTTTATAATTCGAGCAAAAAAAGAATAGAACATGCCAGGGGGATTTTTCTCAGAGTGGCTCGGACGCTATCGTCACTACCTGAGAATGCGTAACTATTCCCCGCGGACAATCCAGAGTTATGAGCAGGTTGTAAGGCACTTTGCCTATTACGTGTGGCTCCGGCGAAATATCGACCCCCAGAAACTGATGGTGTACTGGGAAGACTTCAGTAAAGCGCGGGCAGAGACAGATGTCGAGGTTGAACCGGCTCTTTTCGAGGACTACCTCTCTTTCCTCAGTTCCATGCGGACATACAAGCCAAAGACCATGCACCGGGTCATATCGACGCTCAGTTCCTTTTACCGCTTTCTCTATTCCCAGGGTGCAGTGACGACAAACCCCCTGATAGGTGTGGAAAGGCCAAAGATCAAGGGGCAGGAACTCCGTTACCTGAAGCACAGCCAGGTTATCCGGCTCATAGACTCCATCGAGGATCCAAGGGATCGTCTGATCGTCAGGACGATCTACGCGACCGGTGTAAGGGTGTCGGAGCTGTGCGGCATGAATATCGAGGATATCGATTTCGAAGAGGGGACAATCCGCGTGCGGGGCAAAGGTGGGAAGATAAGGATAGTTTTCGTGGATCCCGACACGCTGTCCGAGATGGACAGGTTCATTGGCTCACGAATCGAGGGGCCCCTCTTCCTTGGGCAGATGGGTCACCACATCTCTCCCCGGGCTGTCCAGCACATTTTCCGGAAGTATGCCCCCGAGGGAATCACTCCCCATAAGATCCGGCATAGTTATGCAAGCGAGCTGTACAGGCGGTCCAAGAATCTGCGTGTCGTCCAGGAAAATCTTGGCCACACATCAATCAAAACAACCGAAATATACCTTCATACCGATTTGGAGGAGAGAAAAAGAGTTTACCAGGAATTTTTCCCACTTGCTGAGAAGAGCACAAAGGCCAGGGAAAATGAGGTGGACCATGACGCATCGTGAGGGATATACCTGAAGTCAATGGGGGTATTCCCCTTTTAAGGGAAGGTGGGGCAATAAGGCGGCGGTTGGCGGTCCCGCACCCCCCAAAGCGGATAGTTCCGGTGTCCCTTAAGTGTGCTTCGGCAGGATGTTTCGTGTCTGAACACGATGAATGGAAAAGATGGTGCCCTGCGAGACGATTATTTTTCACTCCTCTGAAAACGGTATTGAAATAACAGACATGATCCGTTTTGAGTGTCCTTGTTAGGGATATTTCGGAAGATGTTCAGGGTCGGTTTTCTGTTTCCCCGGAAATTTTTTTATATTGCCGTATCTTTTCCGTAATGGCTCTCTTTTCTCATGTTTTGAGTTCCATTCTTTTAAATTTCTGCAGCCACCATAATTTAATATAAACTATATAATGCTATATTGTAACTCGTATTGCTTTTCCGACTGTAGACCGCATTCAAATCCCGGTTTCCATCTCCCAAGAAAAAAATCCGGAAGACAAAATAGAATTGTATCCATGAATAATGCGTGATCATTTTGAAGGATATAATGAGCTATTTTGTTAAAATAACGAATATAAATTTATATATCACTCTCAAAATACTTGATTATTTCCACTGGAAACACTCCTTATTCTTCTCTGGATCCCCTCTCCCTCGCTACTCTCTTATGGAATGAACGAGAATAGACTCCATAGAGCACGCTGCTCTGTGCAGGCATTTTCTGTTCGGGGGTCAGCCAGGATAACGTGCACAAGGAGAAAGCCACGTGGAACAGGAAATCACCGTCCCGGAGGAATGGAAAGAGATACTCCGTTTTCTTGGAGAGCGCAGGAGGGGGATGGTCTATGTGGTCGGCGCGGCAGACAGGGGAAAGACTACCTTTTGCCGCTGGCTGACCTCCAAGCTGGCAAAAATCAGCATGACGGGATTTCTCGACTGCGATATCGGGCAGTCCACTCTCGGCCCCCCTGCCACAGTCGGACTGGCTCTCTATTCAGGTACTGTGGATGTCCCGAAAGCAACATATTTCAGGTTTGTCGGGGCCGTAACCCCGAGCGGTCACATGGTCCAGGAGCTCGTGGGAGCGCTCCGTCTGAAAGAAAAAGCGAAAGAGGAAGGAGCTCTGTACCTCGTGGCAGATTCACCGGGATGGGTCGTTGAGCCTGCCGCACAGGAGTTTCATGTCAGGATGATAGACCTGCTCCAGCCGGATGTCATCGTCGGGTTCGAAAAAGGACCAGAGCTCGAAGGGATCCTCGTTAACTTCCGCCGCCACCCGCGCATCAGCATATTCGAGTGTGCAACACCCGCGGAGGTCGTGGAAAGAAAGCGAGAATGGCGGCGGCTCTATCGGTTCCAGCGCTTTTCAGAGTACTTTTCAGGTGCTGTGCCGCATGCCAGGTTCCTGTCGGGCCTTGGCATTCACGGCAGGATACCAGAGTCATTTTGCGAGGACGAATGGCGCGATCTCCTTATTGCCCTGTGTGATCCGGAAATGATGGTCATTGCACTCGGGCTCGTGGACCGGCTCGATCTCGTGACCGGAACCCTCTCCTTCCGGGCACCTCCCCACGATGCCCACAAGGTGGCGTCTGTCCACGTAGGTTCTCTCCAGGTCGATCTCTCTAATCCTCCGGGAAGGCTTCAACAGGGTACCCGGCAGATCTCATGGCGGCAATCAACCCTTTCCGATGAGGAAGGTCCCTCACTTCCAGTTCGAGCGTCACCCTCATCTGGTGCACGGGCAAACCGGGGACACTCCTCTCCTGGAAGATCTGGCTGACCACGGCACCCTGTTTGGCGATAATATCGAGAAGCGCAGGAAGCGAGCCCCTCCCCTCCTCGAGCACGACACGAATCTGGACCATTCGTCCCCCTGTGTATAGCCCCTTCTTAAGGACCCTTTCCAGGAGAAAAGCGTCCATGTTTCCACCGCTGATAACGACAGCGACCTTCTCGCCCCGGCTCACCCTGATGCCGCCGGAAAGGAGGGCTGCAAGGGGAGCGGCACCTGCACCCTCGGCGAGGACCTTCTTCCGCTCGAGGAGCGCGAGGACCGCGTTTACGATGGCCTCCTCGTCAACGAGAACGACCTCATCAACAAGTTTCCGGATGACCGGGAAGGAAAGTTCCCCTGTCCTCTTGACCCGGATTCCGTCGGCAATTGTTGGACGGGCTTCGACGGTAACAGGGTGCCCGGCCCTGAGTGCCTCTCTTGCAGACGGGCAGGCCTCTGCCTGCACACCCAGAACGCGAATTTTTCGCTGCGATGCAGTCAGAGCGGTTGCGATACCCGCGATCAGTCCGCCACCCCCGATGGGCACAACCACGCACTCAACGTCAGGGAGATCGGAAAGGATCTCAAGACCAATCGTGCCCTGCCCGGCAATGACCATCGGATCGTCGTACGGGTGGATAAAGGAGAGACCCTGTTCCATTGCGAACTGTTGGGCAAACCCGATACTCTCTTCGAGACTCTCTCCTGCAAGGATAACCCTTGCCCCGTACCCTATCGTCGCTTCCTGCTTTGCAAGCGAAACCCACGTGGGCATGACAATGGTTGCCGGGACTCCTGCCATGGAAGCTGCGACAGCGACTCCCTGGGCGTGGTTGCCTGCAGAGGCGGCGATTACTCCCCCCGGGCCGATCTCATCCCTCTGCAAAAGGATACGGAATGTTGCGCCCCTGACCTTGAAGGATCCAGCCTTCTGCATACATTCGAGTTTCAGGTAAACCTCGGCACCCGTTATTGCCGAAAAGGTCGGCGAGTGGACGAGGGGTGTCCGTATCACCTTTCCCTCGAGGAGTCCTGCAGCGGCCTGAATGTCGGTGAGAGTGACCATGGGGCGATCTTCAGCATGAAAAACATTTAACCTTTCAGGGCGGTGTTTCATCCCGGGAGAGGTTTCATTTCCGGCCCGAAGCAAAACTCCCGGAGTGGAATACCTGGAGCGATACCTGCACGCAATTTAAGGTCTCTTGACGAGAGACATTAGGCAGCTGAAGAACCATGCTGTATGTTGTTACCGGTGGGGCGGGTTTCATTGGGTCGCACCTTGTCGAGGCACTCTCCCTTGCAGGCCATGAACTGGTTGTCATCGACGACCTCTCGTCAGGCAGGATCGAGAATATAGCAAGCGTTTCTGCCAACCCGAGGGTCAGGTTCGTTCAGGGGACGGTTCTCGATCTCGGTCTCCTCCTGGAAGAGTTTCAGGGGGCAGATGGCGTCTTTCACCAGGCGGCGTTTGTTTCGGTACCTGGTTCCATCAGACACCCGCTGCAAAGCCACGAAGTAACACTTACCGGCACCCTCAATGTCCTCCTGGCTGCACGGGATACGGGTGTCAAAAAGGTTGTGCACGCATCGTCTGCAGCAGTATATGGAAACCTGCCCGGGATTCCCAAGAGGGAGGACATGCCGGTTGAACCCCTCTCTCCCTATGCCGTTGCAAAGTATGCAGGTGAGCAGTACTGCAGGGTCCTTGGACTTCTCTATGATCTCCCCACGGTCTCTCTCCGGTACTTCAATGTGTACGGGGCAAGACAGGACCCGGCATCGGATTACGCCGCTGTCATCCCCCGTTTCATCGCGAATCTCCGTAACGGAAAGCCCCCTGTCATCTTCGGAGACGGGACCCAGACCCGTGACTTCGTGTACGTCAGGGACGTGGTAAGGGCAAATATCCTCGCAATGGAACGTGATGCAGAGGGGGTCTATAACATTGGATCCGGCAAGGAGACGAGTATCAACCAACTCGCAACCATCCTCATGCGCCTCCTCCGGTTCAGGGGTCAGCCCGTCTATGCCGGGGGGAGACCGGGGGACGTCATGCATTCTGTCGCTGATATTTCGCGGGCTCGCTCACTCCTCGGTTGGGAACCTGCATTCAGCCTCGAAGAGGGCCTTTCTGATACCCTTGTGTCAATGGAATGACACGTCATCCCGGGAATTCCGGGGGTTCCACAACCATTATGCATACTCCGGCGCCAAAGGTCAGAACATGAATGCCCGCATTGCTGTCATCCTCGTTTTACTGGTGCTTGTTACGCAGGGTTGCATCACGACAAGGGATGTCGTGGAATCCCCGAAAAACCCCATGAACATAACCTTGGGTCAGGCCGTCGGTGCCATCAACGCAGAACTCGCCTCTGTCCGCACAGTAAATCTCGCCAGTGCAGAACGCCTCTCCCCGGTTGGTCTGAGAGGAGGGGAAGTCGAAGCGGTCCTGTCAGAGAAACTCGTTGCCCTGCCATGGGCTATCTCTTCGGTCACCATCTCATCTGACGGGATAATTGCCACGGCTGTCCCGGCAACATTCCGAGATATCGTGGGCAGAAATGTCAATTACCAGGACGCAGTCAGGGATGCGCTTGAAAAAAAGGCTCCGCGGGTGAGTGAAGTATTCATGATGGAGGAAGGCTTTGCCGGGATCTCACAGAGTGCCCCCGTTTTTTCTCCCGGAGGGATTTACATGGGATATACCGACGTAACCTATCGGCCGGAGACACTGATCGGGAGGGCGGTGGAACCGATCATTGCAGCGACGGCCTATGATATCTGGGTGGTCCAGAAAGACGGAAGGGTAATTTATGATACAACGCAGGAGGAGATCGGGAAAAACCTCTTCTCCGATCCTGCATACCAGTCCCCGGAACTTCAGGCATTCTTCTCTCGCGTGGTATCCGAGCCGGAAGGCAGGGGTGTTTACCGTTTCTGGGACCGGAACTGGGACCGTGTCATCACCAAGGAAGCAGTATGGGCAACGGCAGGAATTGACGGGGCGGAATGGCGTGTTGTCCTGACATCCCCGGGGGACGAAGCGTCACCAGCCGGTGCAGGGTTATTGCCCAATGCATCATTCCAGAACCTGTCAAATCTCGATTCCTTTGTCCGGGACGCCGCCTCGTTTGCCCGGGAGGCAGGCAAAGACGAAGCTCTTCGGGAATTCAATGACCAGAAGGGACGTTTTTCCAAGGGTGAATGGTACATATTCGCATACGATATGAACGGGACGGTCCTTGCCCTTCCCTATCAGCAGGGACTTGTCGGGGAAAACCGTATCGATGTCCGGGACAGCAACGGGGTTGAATATATCCGTGCCATGGTTGCCCTCGCGTCCCGTGGAGGAGGGCACACTTATTACGTGTATCCCAATCCTTCCGCGGGTTTTTCCGGGCAATTGAAATTATCCTCTGTTGTCCCCGTGGACGATGAATGGTTCGTCGGTTCCGGAGTATACCTGCCCCATGTCGATGCCGGTTTCAGCCAGAAGGAACGGGATCAGCTCGTGCAGAGGGTGAAAAAGGCCCGGGATTTTGCGCAGCAGCAGGGAAAGGAGGCAGCCCTTGCGGCCTTCAACGACCTTTCCGGACCGTGGGCAGATGGTGCATCGTATATCTTTGCATACAGTCTGAACGGTACAACCCTTGCTCTCCCGAACCAGCCCGGATTAATGGGAACAAACAGGCTTGGATTTTTGGACCATTACGGTGTTGCGGCCGTTGAATGGGAATGTGACGTTGCAGCACGAGGTGGCGGTTTCGTGTACGTGGTATACCCGAACCCCGGGACCGGGAACGAAGCTCTCAAGCTCTGTTACGTCGTTCCCGTAGACACGGAATGGTTCGTGGGTTCCGGGATCTATTCAACCTCTGCCTGATGGGGGGTTTTAAAAAGGGCCTTTGGGAACTGTTAAAAAAGGGGGGGCGTCCATCCGGCGCATGACCCGGGAACACTTTCGGGTCACTTCCTTTTCGCTATTCCAAATACTATCATGGCTATCACGACTGCAGTCAAGGCTGGTGCGGGGGAGAGGCCGGCCTTCTGGGTGGGAGACGCTGCCGCAGTCATTTGAGTCGCCGGGACCGTGGTCATCGTGGCAGGCATGGTAGTCTTTGTTGTAATAGTCTGTGTATGGACGGTGCCGGCCGGCCGGACCAGGGCATACATCCCTCCCTTGCCGAGAGGTGCAGCTACGTGGTTTCCTGCAGCCATTGATGGCAGGAGTGTCCAGCTATCACCTGAAAAAAAGGCTACAGCGGTATTATTACCAGCCCCAGTGTTACCGGTGGAAAACAAAATCTCTCCTGGTGGAGAAAAGACTGCTTCGTAAGGTACAATGGCATAGGGCCCGGCAATGACCTGCATCTCCTCCGGTGCAGCTGGCAATGGAACCCCAACGACGCTGATCTGCACGCCTGGAGGCACCATGACTTTCACTGTCTCATCGATAGACGTGAAAGAGACCGTTTCCTGGGATACTGACGGTCCGGTGGTGGTGGATGGCTGGCTTATTAACCGGGGCGGCTCTCCTGAACCGACAGGAATAGTCTTGTAGAGGACCTGGGTTCCATCCACCAGGGCGGCCAGCGTTATCGTGCCGGAGGGCAGACCGTCGACAACGAACCCGATCTCGGAATCCACAGGGCCCTGCTTGACTCCCGTCACCTGGAACCGGGTGGTAATCGATCGCGCTGACGGGAGCGTGATCCCTGAGAGCCGGAAATAGTCATAGGTTCCTGCCGTAATATCGTAGGACTTCGTGGTAGTGAACCGCCCGTCTGTTGACTTGCCGGACACACTCACGATAGTGTCCTCTTTCTTCACCTCGAGGCGGTTCTGCGACGTTCCCTCCAGTGTTGCAGTGATACTCCCCTGCTTTAGGGAGAAAGGCATTTCGAACTGACTCATCTGGAACTGGAACTCGGTATTGGGAGAAACATCATACGTTGCTTCCACGAGGAGTGAGAATTGCGCCCCGTCCGGAAGACTGGTGATCGTCACAAAGAGTGGATGACCATTTGAGACAGTCTCGGGCCGCCCGGTAATGGTCACCGGTGCGACCGGGATGATGAGAAGAAAGAGCAAGAGAAGAACAGCCAGAGACCTCCGTCCATGCATTTTCCTTTGAACATGTATTTTCATAAAGGATTCTGGATTCCCTCCAAAGAAAAACTTTCCCGGTCTCTATTCCCCGTTCAGAGCCTTTCCAGGAGTACTTCAAGGATCCTGTCTGCAGCATGCCCGTCCCCGAAGGGGTTTTTCCAGTCCCTTTTCTTTCCGATCATTGCAAGGCCCTCCCTGACGATTCGTAACGGATCGGTCCCTGCAAGCACGTTAGCCCCTGCATCTATGGTTTCAGGCCTCTCTGTGTTCTCCCTGAGGGTGACGCAGGGTACCTTCAGAATGCAGGCCTCTTCCTGGACTCCTCCGGAATCGGTCAGGACAAGGCATGAAGAAGCCTCAAGACGGAGAAATTCGAGGTATCCAACCGGAGGAATGGTGAAAAGACCATCACTTTCGAGGGCAAACATTTCCATCATCTTCTTCGTCCTGGGGTGAACCGGAAAAACAACAGGCATCCCTGTCTCATTGCCAAGGCTCTTTAAGCCTTCCAGTATTCCTTTCAGGTTCTCCTTGACATCCACATTTTCTGCCCTGTGAGCGGTTGCAAGGATGAACTGACCCTCTTTTAATCCGCCGGTACCGGTTACCCGGCCTGATTTCTTCCTCGAAATGTCAAGGTTCTGGAACACGGCATCCACGATGGTATTTCCGGAAACGTGGATCGTCCCCGGATCAATACCCTCGGAGAGGAGGTTCCTTTCTGCCAGTGTCGTGGGTGCAAAGAGGTACGTCGAAATGTGGTCGGTTACGACGCGGTTTATCTCTTCGGGCATTCTCCGATCAAAGGACCGTAACCCGGCCTCGATGTGGGCGACGGGGACATGGAGTTTTACTGCTGCCAGTGCCCCGGCAAGGACCGTGTTTGTATCTCCCTGCACAAGGACCGCGGATGGAGTGTGGGCGATGAGGATTCTTTCGACCCCCTCAAGGATCGTGCCCGTCTGCCTGCCATGGGACCCTGATCCCGCATCCAGGGAATATTCAGGTTCCGGGAGCTGCAGGTCCTCGAAAAAGATCCGGTCCATCTCGTATGAGTAGTGCTGGCCGGTGTGGATGATGGAGTAAGGCACATGTTCTCTCTCGAAGAGGCGGATGAGAGGACTGCACTTGATAATCTCGGGACGCGTGCCGAGGACAAAGGTGAACATGTCTTGCACAGGGTATGTAAATCCGGAATTAAATAAGGGTAGGCTCCATCCGGGAGCAATATTATTGAATCCGTTGAATCACACTTCACTGGTCTGCTGGATGAAGGGACAGGACCCATCTCATTGCAGCCTTTTTGAATCCTTCCCTTCTCCCTGCATGAACCCTGCATTTTCCATTGCCAGGCAGATCGCTCCCCCAAGAAGGACGAGTGCAACAATCAGGTTATCGGACCGGGAATCCCAGCCTGTAAGCGGACAGAACGATCCACCCAATGCACAAATCGTCAACCACAAAGCAGAAAAGCCAAGGACGAGTGACAATCCTGCCCCATATGGCGCCCGTGCACGTCCGGCTCCGATGAGCCAGGCAAAAAGAAAGATGAAGGCGATTCCTGCGAGCCATTCTGCAGGCTGAAGAATATCAGCGAGGATATACGGGATAATCGCAATTCTCTCTCCCGGAGGGAAAGGTCCCAGGAATGGCCAGAACCATGTTGCAGGCGTCTGCCACATCGCGTCGAGGATCTGGTGGAGGAGAAATCCCATGCCCAGTGCAATGAGTAACCCGGTGTTCCAGGCGGACCTTCGGAGGAAGGCCCACGAAACAATCCCAAGGCCGAAAAGTAACAGCCCCATCACGAGTGTATGCGAGTAAATCCTTCCGTAACCCACAGTACCCGAGATTACAAGTCCGAGTGGCTTGTCCACGAGGTCAGGGAGGATTGCGCCCACCGTGCAGGCGATAGCCATCCGCCTGTCCCCGGCAGAATATGAGAGGAGGGTACCGGGAAGGATACCCGAGAGGAGATGGCACATCACATACATTTGCAAAAGCTATGGGTGCAAGGGAGATATAGCGGGGCATGTCCAGCGGTATGTTACTCTGGCGCATGAGGGCAGAGGAGTATGTATTTATGACGCCCTGCATATTCCTGTAATGGAGATGCCACAATGACTGCCACAGACCAGAGAATGACTTTTCATTTTTTCATCCTCCTCCTTCTTATCCCTCTTATCTCCCTGCCCGTCGCAGCAGGGGATTCTCCGGGACCGGATGAGTCGACACCCGTAATGACTGCTGCCCTGTGGAACGATCGGGGGAATATGTATTCCAGCCAGTTACGATGGGATCTTGCAATAGACGCTTATTCCCATGCAATTGAACTCGATCCGGGCTTTGCCAGGGCATACTTCAACCGCGGCAAGGCATACGCGGAGCTGGGCCGCTACGACGACGCGATTGCAGACTACGAGATGGCAATCGACCGTAACCCCTCTCTCAAAGGAGTTATCGAACATTTCCTCGAAACTGCAGTCAGGAACCGTTACGTGACCATTCCGGGTGAGGCGTTGCTCAAGGGGACACTGCTCCCGGGTGGACAATTCCTTGCAGTTGATAACACAAAAGGTACGTCCGACGTTGTGGTTGCCCTGACCCCGAGGGGTCAGCGGGGGGCTATCCTCGCGGTATACGTTGCAAAGGGGCATTCACACCGGTTTGACCAGGTCGTTCCGCCGGGGATCTACGATGTCTATATAACAACCGGGGAACGCTGGAACCCGAAAGAAAAGGCATTCGCAGTCGAGACAGGCTACCTGATGTGGAAAGCACCCCAGGTCTTTGCAGGGTCCGGGAACAGCGGACTCACCCTGACCTTCATTCAATGGTACCCGCCATCGTCCTGGTGGGACCCGGCCCTGGTACCCATCAACCCCGAGCAGTTCCCGGTAGTGTAGGGAATATTCCATCTTTTTTTTTTCAAAAGGTAACCGGAGGATTATCAGCAGCGACAGGAGGCCCCTCCATGTTTTTCCTGCTTTAAAGTTCTGCATACCAATTCATGGTATCACAGACCACGTTTTTTTGCCGGTAGCCACGTCCCGTGGGAAACAGGGAGAGGAACCGACGATGATTGATTTTTTCTGATGCGAAAAAAAAGGAAAAGGGATCTTTTCACCGTCTCCTTCCCCATAATACCAATGCGGGGATCCCCATACCGAGGAAGGCAAGAACCGCCGGGAGCGGGGCCTTCGTCGGGGTTATGGTCGGGGAGGGTGAAAGTGTTGCATCTACGGGCGTCTGGGTGTCCCTGTTGACCTGAATAGTTGCCCTCCAGTCGGCATAGCCGGGATGGGTCAGGAGGACGGTGTGCATACCCGGGGCAACCGAAGGGATGACGAGCGGAGTAATTCCCATGTACTCGTTGTCCAGGTATACGCTCGCCCCGGCGGGATTCGACTGGACGGACAGCGAACCCGTACCAGAGACCTGGGTTGGAGTGGGGGTGACAGAGAGTGTCTGGGAGACCCTCGTCGTCTCACCGGAGTTGACCAACACGTTCCCTATCCAGTCCTGGAAGCCCGAGAGGGATATCCTGACCTGGTGGTACCCCGGGGGGAGTCCGGATGCAAGCTGCGGCGAAGGGCCATAGTATGTCCCGTCAACGTAGACACTTGCACCAGAGGGGACAGACGTGACATAGATGGAACCGGTCGCAGGAGTGATTGGGGAAAGTGATGCAAAGACCTGCGTGTTCAGGCCGGAACTGACTGATGTGGTCGTACTCCATACCTGATACCCTGACTTGCTCACCTGGACCGTATGGAGACCGGGAAGCACGTTATCGAACGTGCAGGGTGTGACCTTTGACTGCGCGCCGTCGAGAACAGCAGTCGCACCAGAGGGTGATGACGTCACGGTGATGCTCCCGTAAGTCTGGACAGGCTGTAATATTGCGGGCACGTCGATGGTCTCGCCCTCACCGGGGTTGCCGGGCTGGTAACTGCTCCACTCCTGGTAGCCGGAGAGCACGAGCCGGATGGTATGCCCCGGCGTCCCCGTTGTCGAAACGGTCACGGTGAGCGGGGTGGTCCCCTTGTATGAATCATCGAAGTAGACTGATGCTCCCGAAGGGCTGGAGGATATCCTGTAATATCCTTTACCCCCACCCGGCATGGGTTGGAGCGTCGCGCTGATGTGGATCGTCTCACCCTCGAAGGGATTTCCCTCATACGTATCGGTCCATTCAGTGTAGCCGGTCTTGGTGATCCGGATCGAATGGGACGGGGTTCCTGTTGTGGAAACAGGAATTGTGACAGGGGTCTCGCCCCGGTATGTCCCGTCAAAGTAGACCGTTGCACCCGACGGGGAAGACGAGATCTGGAAATATCCCGTGCCGCCACCGATCATGGCAGAGACCTGTCCCGTGCATGCCACCAGGGCGATGGCAAGCAGGATAACAGCAGGAATCGAGCGTAAAGAGAAGGACACCATGGATGCATTCCTCATGTTTTCATATCTGGATTGCTGCAGAGACTATAAAAATCATGCATAATACAGGTTCGTCATACCTTTCATTTTCCAGGTCTCCCCCGAAAAATACTATGTGGTTTCACGGTCAATATCCGGAAAATAATTTTTGGAGGAAAATCGTGGAAGATTTTCATCAAAAAGTTCCATCAAAGCGCCAGGAACTCGATATTGCACTCGAGGCTGTCATCCTGCTTGTGCTCTCGGTCTTCATGCTCTTCTTTGGTGTCCTCCTCTTTTTCATCCACACCGGCGATCTCCCCTATGCACCGGATAGCACCTACGGACTCTTTCTCGTTATCGTTTCCCTGCAGGTCATCACCATGGGCAGGACCCCGTTTGGCGATGCTCGCAGGTCCTGGCTTGTCACCATCGTGGGGATCTCGGCCTCGGTCATCGGCATGGGTGCCTGTTTTATCCCGGAATCCCTCTCGGCCCTTGTCAGGATCCTTGTCGGCGTGCTGCTCTTGTCCGGAGGTGCGGTCCTCCTTTTTCAGCTTGCTTCCCGCAGGGACAGGGCTCCAGCGTGGCTGAAGGTTCCCGGCATCCTCCGGCACCTCACGCTTGCCTGCGCCCTCGTGTACCTCATGGCTTTTATTCTCGGCCTCGTCACGATCCTGCCTGCTCTCACGACCGACTGGCTGACCGCAGTCTTCCTCATCGTTTATGGTATAAGCCTCCTCTACCTTGCATGGTGTATCCAGGTCATCAGGAAGGAATACCCCGAAAGTTCCCTGCCACCATCCACGGGACCGTCCGAAGAACGACACTTCTTCCTCCTCCGGGAGGCACCTCTCACCTTCACGACAGCTCTCCTTGTCTTCCTCGGTGTGCTCCTTGCGTTCCTGGCAGTCCTGCTCGTGCCAATCACCATGGGAACGCTCCCCTTCTCTCCCGATGGCCAGTTCGGTCTCCTGCTCGTTATCATGGCGATCCAGGTGCTTGCAGTGGGGGAGACACCAGTCGGCCGGTTCCGGCGCTCGTGGACGCTTGTCACGATCGGTCTTGCCTTCGTTGCACTGGGCGTCTTTTCCTGCATTGTCCCGGGTATCATGACCGATGTGCTCCGGATCATGCTCGGAATACTGAACATCGCCGGTGGGATCGTTCCTCTGGCCATCCGGATTTTCCCCCTCCTGCAGCAGATGGGAACCCCGAAGGCGCCCTCCGTCCCGATTCCCACCCCTTTGAGAAACCTGCTCATCACCCAGACAGTCCTCAACATCGTGAGCATACTCTTTGGCACATCCATGCTCCTTCCGGGACTCATCCCGGGCATGGTGACAGCAGCGATTCTCTTCTGCAATGGGATTCTGCTTTTTGTCCTTGCACGGATTCTCTCCACCCTGCCATCAGCGGCGTGAGAGACAACCCTCTTTTTTTTTTCGCGCATTGACCGTGGTTTTCGGAAGAGAGAGATGAAATGCTGAAAGGGGAATAACCCTGAATTAAATATTCTGCATGACAATAATTCTTGGAACAAAACTCCGGATGGATTTTTGTTCAATCGAGAGGAAATCAGGTGTATACCCCCGTAGTGTAGCGGTCAATCATGCAGGACTTTGGATCCGGCGACACCAGTTCGAATCTGGTCGGGGGTATGGTGAGTGTAAATTCAGGTGATTTCGCCTTTTTTTGGATAAAAATTGAACCCCTTTCGTTTCCGCCGGGGTTTTTTGGTTATTGAATCCGGAACGGGTGTCAGCCCTTTGACATGAATAGATCTCCGTTTCTTCACATCTCTTGATCAGTCTATAAAGGGCCTCAGTGTATCCCTTTTCACTCATCCTTACGCAGTCATATTCCCATGAACTCCTCTGCCGAAAGGAATAATGTACCATAATCCCGCAATAAAAGGCGCCACCTGCAAGCCGTTTCTCCCCTCCTAACCCCACACAGCGATGAGAACCGTCCCCGTGACCATCACGATGGTCCCAAAGGCCCTCTGCCGGATGCTACCCTCCCTGAAGAGGTACCCCCCTATGATGACACCGAAGAGGACCGAGAGTCTCTTTATTGCAATAACATAAGGGACGAGGGACAGGGTATATGCAGTGTTCACTGTTACCGCCTCCATGGTCAGGACAAGTCCGAGTGCAATCATGAGCAGACTTGTCCCCCTGGACTTTTCCCTGGGCAGAGGGGGATATGACTTTCCGGATAGTACCGGGATCGAGGCCTGGAGGAGGAATATGCATGCGAGGAGACCCAGGACGACAGCAGAAGCAAAGACGGGGTCGGACCGTTCAACGACGACCTTGTCGTAATTCACCGAGATACTGTACAGGAATGCCACGACGAGCATGAACCGGACCCCCCTGTCCGAGAGGAGAAAACGGAATGGTCCCGTCCACCCCCGGGCCTTTCCAGAAGTACCATCAGCAGCAAGCAGGTATGATCCTGCGGCAACCAGGAAGATACCTGCAAGGCCGGCAATACTCGGGATCTCGCCGAGGATAAAAAAGGATGTTAAGAGCAGGAAAACAGGTGTGAAAGAGAGTATGGGCAGGCAGAGGGAAAGATCAGAGAGCGAGAGGGCCCTGTAGAAGAGAACGGTTGCAACGGTATTGATCGTAACGGTGACAAGCACAGCCTCTGAAAAACCCGGTTCAATCGATGGAAATCCCCGTGAGAAGGAAATGGCGGCAAGGGATACAGCAGCGACGAGAAAAGATCCCCCGGCAACCTGTGCCGCTGGCACCTGCCGCAGGAGTATTTTTGCTCCTGCGGAGTACATCGCCTGGGCCATCGCACCCGCAAGGGCAAGCGGAAACCATATCATGCACCATGTGACGCGGGAAGGTATTGTGTATCCCGGATCAAACCTCACCGGTTTCCTGTAGGACTCTTGGAATAATAAGGTTCAGGAGGAATTTACCGGAAAAACCAAAGATGAAGAGGTCCCTGTCCCGGTCATCTCTGGATAGGGGTGTTCTCGTCAGCGACTGTGAAACGCCACATGCAGAAGAGGTCTTCCGGGTGGGGGTCAGGTGGCGCAAAGAGGCATTCGACCCTGATCCGTGGGTCTATCTCGCGGGCGAAACTGGAAAACTCAGCCCTGTGCATCTCCCTGCATGCATACTCGTCGAGTCCCCTGCGGAGTCTGGCCTCCTGCGTGGGACAGTGGGGGACGCGGATAAGGATCTCGTCCTCCCCCTCCTCGATCAGGTACCCGACGATGAGGGCCCAGGGAAAGAGCCGCAGTGCCTCTGAAAACCCGCGCAGACCCTTCTTCTTCAGGGAAAAACGCTCTTTCAGGTCACGGGCCGCCATTCCGGCAACCCTCCCCCAGACCTGTTCGTTGATCTGCTCGGCAACGGGCTGGCCAAACCTTTCTGTTACGTAAATGAACCAGAAAGCGTCCACCACGCGATAGTGCCAGAGAAGAAATTCGATGTACGAGAGAATCCCGTCCCGGTTCATCTCCCTGATACGGTCAAGTTCCATGGGGGAAGATGGGACGATACCCTCACATCAGGCTTTTCATGATCCCGCTTTGATCCTTGTTATGTGATTGCCCTCTTTTTGCAAACAAATGGATTCCCCTTCCGGGAATTATCCTGAAATGTCCCTCTATTCGGGCGACAGGGGGAAACAATCCGGAGAATTGCAGATATCTCGAGTCCCAGCCGGAAAACCGGTGGCAGGGAATGATCAAAAGCCCCCTCTGTGTTGCGGGGCAGTCCATGCAGGGTAAATGAAGAGTCTTTGAAAAAAGAAGAGGGGAATTTTTATCATAAAGGGGTTATCCGGTCTGGACCCGGCAGTTCCCGCACGATCCATCCCGGAGTCTTGTCTGGTTTCTTGCCATGATGCGCACCTGGTCACCGATTCCATCCTGAAGTCCTGTCTGGTTTCTTGCCATGGTGCGCACCTGGTCACCGATTCCCCTGCCCGCAGATACCCTGTGCATTTCGGCGAACCTGTACTGGTCGGCGTTTTCCTGGCCGTTCATTGTGCAGAACCGGTTCTGGCCGCATGCGGGTGCAGATTCGAGTGACTGTTCCCCTATTCCCAAAGCGGGTGCTCCGGCACTACTTTTCCCCTGCCCGTGTGCTCCTGTTGCCATGACGGTCGCAGGGACAAGGACGAGCAGGAGAATGCAGAGTGTCAGTATCTTTTTCATTTCTGATTTCCTCCTGTATGCGACGGGATCCCGGGTCTGTTGACCGTGGACCCGTTCTGAATACCACGTTGGCGGGAGGATATTAGTGATCTCTCGCACCGGCAGCTACGTTTCTGCGGGTGAACCGCGAGGGAGATGGCTATTGCAGGCGAGAACAGACTCCCTGGACGGGTACGGGTGAACGGAACAGCCGTCGATAACCGCGGGATGAGCAAGTATGGGCGGTGTCAGGTAATGGCAGGAAAACCTCCCCTGTCTCCTCACCTCCACAATTCCATCGTGGGAGAGGTTTTGGATGTGGCGTGTGACGGAAGGCCCTGCAATCCCGAGGGTTGTTGCAAGCGCCTCCCTTGTCATCCCGGGTGATTCGGCCAGGGCCAGGATGATCTTTCTGGTCGATTCACCCCGGAGGTAATGGAAGAGACACTGGAGGCGGGGCGGGAAGAGCCCGTTGTTTACGAAGTAGCGGACGGTACCGGGGCGGGAAAAGTAAGTAATCTTCTCTTCCCGTGCAAGGGTGAAGAGGTGGTAGCGAAGCGTATTGATATTCATGCCAAGGAGGGCTGCAAGCGCCGGGGCATCGAGGCCGGGATTTTCAGCAATTGCAGTGTAAACGCGGTTCCGTACAGAACTGGCAAGGACCGTTTTTCTTGTTATCCTCCGGTAACCAAGAGCTGGTAAAAAGGGCGCAGGAACCGGGTACCCGGGGAGAGGGGGGCTCCCGCCATCATCCTCGGCATCACCCTCTTCGCGCCTTACCCGCGGCATACCGGGGGATACGTGGGCAGAGGGTTCTGCGGGACCTCCGGCGGGCAGGGGACCTGACGTCTCGGCAGGTCCGCAGGGATACCGGTCCTGAACAGGGACAGGTCCAGAATGCCACGGGCCGGGGGAATGCGGGTTGCGGGGCATAGGACTCCGAACGGGTCCTGCACCATTGCCCGGGGAGGAGGATGGGGCCGCGGTTCCCGTGAGACGGCCCGCCAGGGGAGAAGGACCGCCAGACGGGTTTCCGGCACTGTTCCCGGAGAGAACCGGTCCTTTCCCCTGACTGTTTTTGGGCGGGGAGATGGAAGGGTCTGGAACGCCCTGCATGGCATTGCCGGTATTGGCAGCACCGTTTCCGTGCTGGATTCCCTTACCCTCCCCCAAACCAAACTGGTTGGGGTTTGCGTGGCCTCCTCCCCCGCCGGCAGCACAGGCAGGGTATGCAATAATGCAGATGAAGAGCAGGACAACGATGGCAGGGATATACCAGGCGATGCGCATCGTGTTCAGGATAAATGACAGGTATATATAAGAAATTTATGATGCCGGAAGCTATCCATTTCCGGTTCCATTACCGGCCTGTGAAAAAGCCCTTGTATGATGTTCGGAAAAAGCTTTGACCTCTCCCCGCAACGGGCAGGGGAGTAAAATATCCCGGCTGGTATGGGACAAGAAAAAAAGAAGGGAGAGGGTGTGCAGCACTGATGGTGAGTGTGGAAAAGAGCCGGGCGTCACCCCGACTGTCCCGACCTGTTCATCTGTAGGGTAGAATGAGTAATAAATTTTTTTATTTTTTTATTACAAAAACAAACAATACTTTTGAAAAACAAATAATCATCCCCTCGCGAAAACCACCAGGAACGCCCCCGTCTTCTTACCCCCACCGGCTTATGGGACCATACCTTTAATCCCCTGTCGGGAACGACAATTATACAAGCATGTGCATCTCCAAGGAGGTGCTCCGCACACGGGCAAGGGAAGCGCGGGCGGCGATACCTGAAGAGAAGCGGAAGGAATACAGCTGCACGATATGCAACAGGGTCGTTTCACTCCTCGACGGGCAGGACCCTGTCCTTGTCTATGTCTCAAAGCCTCCCGAGGTCGAAACGATACCGCTGATTACGACCCTCTTCTCACGGAAGACCTCGGTTGTCGTGCCCATCATCGAGCGGGAAGAGCGTACCCTGCGACTCTCCTTCCTCCGTGACCCTTCGCACCTCTCGATCAGCACCTTTTCTGTTCCGGAACCGATAGGCCACGAGTTTCCGGCCGATCCGGGAAGCATCCATGTTGCAATCGTCCCCCTGATTGCCTATGACCGGAACGGGCACCGCCTCGGGTACGGCGCGGGGTATTATGACCGGTTCCTCTCCCGCAATCCCCACATGTTCAAGATAGGGATTGGGTTTTCATGCCAGGAAGTGGACCAGATCCCTGCGGATAGCAGGGACGTGAGCATGGATGTGATCGTGACCGAGAACGAAATCATCCGGACAGGGGAAAAAAGAGCGGTTCAGAGGTATTCTGCACCGTTCATGTAGGGCTGCAGGACACGCGGGACTGCCACCCGCCCGTCGGCCTCCTGGTAATTCTCGAGGATTGCCCGGATCGTCCGTGATGTTGCCACGGCCGTGGAGTTGAGCGTGTGGACGTACCGTTTTGACTCGAAGTTCCTGGGGTCACGGACGCGGATACGCAGGCGGACAGCCTGGTACGAGGTGCAGTTGGAACAGGACACGACCTCGCGGTACTTCTCTTCCCGTGGCATCCAGACCTCGATATCGTATTTCTTGGCAGCAACAGTCCCGATATCCCCCGTGCAGATCGAGACGACCCTGTAGGGGAGCCCAAGGAGCGTGTATATCTCTTCTGCGTGGGCAAGGAGTTGCTCGTGAATGTCCCATGAATCTTCCGGGCGGCAGAAGACAAACTGCTCGACCTTGTGGAACTGGTGGACACGGAAGAGCCCCTTCGTATCAAGGCCATGGGAGCCAATCTCCCTGCGGAAACAGGGAGAGACCCCGCACAGGCGCAGCGGGAGGTCGCGTTCCTCGAATATCTCGTCCTGGTACATGGCACAGAGGGGATGTTCGCTGGTGGCAATCAGGTATGCATCGTCATCCTCGATCTTGTACATGACGTTTTCAAAGTCGGCAAGGTCTGTCACACCCTCGTAGGAAGACCGGTTCATCATGTAGGGGGGGATCACGGGGATGAACCCTTTCTTCGTCAGAAGGTCGATTGCAAATCTCTGGAGCGCAAGGTCGAGGAGGACAAGGCTTCCCTTGAGGTAGTAGAACCCGGCACCTGCAGCCCGGGCAGCCCTCTCGAAGTCGGCCCAGCCGCACTCGGCTGCAAGTTCACCGTGGTTCCGGAGGGGAAAGTCGAACGTCCGCGGGGTGCCCACCCGGCGCAGTTCGAGGTTTTCGGAATCATCCCTGCCTATGGGAACACTCTCGTGGAGGATGTTGGGCAGGCTCATCAGGACCCCCGTGATCTCGCTGGAGAGGCTCTCGATGACGCTTTCCAGTTCCTTAATTTTTTCGGGTAAACGTGAAGCCTCCTGCAGGAGGTCGCTGGTGTCCCGGCCTGCCTTCCTTGCCTCGTTGATTTCACGGGCGATGCTGTTTCTTCTCTGCCTGAGCTTGTCGATCTCCACTTTCAGCGTCCTTGACCGCCTGTCCTTTTCGAGGAGGTCATCGACCATCCGGACGTCGCCGTCCCTTCCCCTCCTGCGGAGGTCAGCCCGGACAACCTCCGGGTTTTCCCGTATAAACCTGATATCCAGCATCTGCGGCCCCTCTTATGCCACCGGCGATCTTGTCCTTCTTTTCTTGGACGGCAGGGACCATTGTCTTTACGGGTCAGGACGGGGTGCGTGAGGACGGCTCCCGGAAACCGGTGGCTGTTACCGGGAAAATTCCGTTGCAGTCATCAAAATCTTATTGCGGTGTTGTGGAGACTTTTCCGGGTGGTTATTAGCAAATGGCAGGAGGGGTAGTTTTATATAATAAAACTCACTTACTTTTAGTAAATGTTTGAAAACGATTACCAAGGGAGCACATGAATATGACAGATTCAGATACCATCGAGGTCATTGTCAAGGAGGCAGCGAGGGACGACGCAGGGCGGGGTATTGCCCGGCTGAGCATCGAGGCCATGCGGAAGCTTGGCCTTGTATCAGGCGATGCCATCGAGATACAGGGCAAAAAGAAGGCGACCGCTATTGTCTGGCCCGGATTTCCCCAGGATACCGGTCAGGCCATCATCAGGATCGACGGCACGATCCGGAGCAATGCGGGAACAGGTGTCGATGAGCGGGTCAAGATCCGCAAAGTGGAGGTTGGATACGCAAAGAAAGTGGTCATCAACCCAACCCAGCCTATCCGGCTGGTCGGCGGTGAACAGTACCTGTCGCGTATCCTCAGGGGCCGCGCCGTCATGGAAGGACAGACGGTCCGGGTTGACGTGATCGGAAATCCGCTCACGCTCGTGATCTCCAAGGTCAGCCCGAAGGGAATAGCCATCGTGACCGAGGATACCCAGATCGAGCTGAAAGAGACACCCTACGAACCCGAAGAGAGGAAGAAGGGCGAGATAACGGACGTCCACTACGAGGATATCGGCGGCCTGACCCGCGAGCTCGAACTCGTCCGGGAGATGATCGAGCTCCCGCTCCGTCACCCCGAGCTCTTCGAGCGCCTCGGGATAGACCCGCCAAAGGGAGTCCTCCTCTACGGGCCGCCCGGGACCGGAAAGACCCTCATCGCAAAGGCCGTCGCAAACGAGGTGGACGCGCATTTCATCTCGATATCCGGCCCTGAAATCATGAGCAAGTACTACGGGGAGAGCGAGGGAAGGCTCCGCGAGGTCTTCGAGGAAGCCCAGGAGAATGCCCCGGCCATCATCTTCATCGACGAGATCGATTCCATCGCACCCCGGAGAGAAGAGACGAAGGGCGAGGTGGAGAGGAGAGTGGTGGCCCAGCTCCTGTCGCTCATGGACGGACTCAAGGCACGGGGGCAGGTCATCGTCATAGCGGCAACGAACATTCCCGATGCAATCGACCCGGCATTGCGCCGCGGCGGCAGGTTCGACCGCGAAATAGAGATAGGGATACCCGACAAGAAGGGCAGGCTCGAGATCTTCCAGGTCCACACCCGTGGAGTTCCCCTCGCCGATGACGTCCGGCTCGACGACTACGCCGAAACAACGCACGGGTTCGTTGGCGCAGATATTGCCCTCCTCGTCAAGGAAGCAGCAATGCATGCCCTCCGGAAGGTCCTGCCCAGGCTTGACCTCGACAAGGAGATCCCGGCTGACATGCTGGAGCAGCTCAAGGTCACGAAAGAGGACTTTGAGGAAGCGCGCAAACACGTGGAACCGAGCGCCATGCGCGAGGTGCTCGTCGAGGTTCCGGACGTCACGTGGGAGGACATCGGGGGTCTCGACGAGGTGAAACAGGAGCTGCGCGAGGCAGTGGAATGGCCCCTGCGGTACCCGCAGGTCTTCGAGAAGCTCCAGACAAGGCCACCAAAGGGGATCCTTCTCTTCGGACCACCGGGGACAGGAAAGACCCTGCTTGCAAAGGCAGTGGCAAACGAGAGCGAGTGCAACTTCATCTCGGTCAAGGGACCCGAGCTCCTCTCCAAGTGGGTGGGAGAGTCCGAGAAGGGTGTCAGGGAGGTATTCCGGAAGGCGCGGCAGGCCTCGCCGGCAATCATCTTCTTTGACGAGGTGGACGCCCTCGTCCCCAAGAGGGGGATGTACATGGGATCCTCCCACGTCACGGAGAGCGTCGTGAGCCAGATATTGACAGAGCTCGACGGCCTGGAGGAGCTCAAGAACGTGACCGTGATCGGTGCCACCAACCGTCCCGACATGCTCGACCCGGCACTCATGCGTCCCGGAAGGATGGAAAGGCATATCTACGTCCCGCCGCCGGATGCCGAAAGCAGGAAGAAGATCTTTGAGGTCTACCTCGGGAGCGGGGGACAACTTGTCACGGGCGATGTGAAGATCGATGACCTCGTTGCAGTGACCGAAGGGTACGTTGGTGCAGATATCGAGGCCCTCGTCCGCGAGGCCAAGCTCTGCGCCATGCGCGAGTTCATCAGTGTGATGGGCGGAAAGAGCGAGCAGGAGATTGCCGATGCCGTGGTCAACGTCCGGATCTCGAGGAAACACTTCGACGAGGCTCTTAAGAAGGTCAAAGGCTCGATGGACCGCGAGTCGCTCGAGGCGGCTGAACGGATGGCGTGGGAGATCCTCTACAACCAGGAGCAGCGGACGATCCTCGAGAACGCTGTTGCAGCCCTCAAACAGGCAGAGATCAGGACCGGCAGGACCTACGATACCGAACCGCTCCGCAAGGCGACGTTTGCCAGGAAGAAAGACTGGAACGAGATCAAGAGGTTGACGCACCTGCTCGAGGAAGAGCTGAAAGCCTGAGAAAAAAGAGCGGGAATGGAAAGGACCCGCTCTGCGCAGGAAGGAAAAACACCGGTTACGAACAATGACAGAAAGACAGGAAGATCCCAGAAAGACACTCGAGGAGATGGTCAGGCACCTGATAGCGGCTGCCCACGACGGGCGGCTCCAGCCTGTCTTCGTCGGAATGAATGTGATCATCTCCCCGGGTGGCGGATTCCCCGTCCCGCCCCAGCGTGCGAGGGGGGATGGGAAAGAGCCGGATATCGAGATCCAGAGAATCGGGGACCGCATTCTCCTCGTCACCGAGCTGCCGGGACTCTCACCGGAGAACGTCCAGGTCCTCTTCCGGGGTGACAGGGTCTTTATATGGGGAAAGGACGGGGAGAGACAGTACAGGACAAGTGCAGCTGTCCCGCCGCCCCGGGCAGGTTCGGAACAGGTAACGTATCGGCACGGAGTATTGGAAGTATCCTACGTTCCGATGGAAACAAGCGGCACCGGTAACCCCCCCGCCCCTCGCGAGGAATGAAAAGGGGCAGAGGGGTTTTTCAAAAACACACACATTTTTACCCTCCCGTCCCCTTACTATGTGTGTATAACACTCGAGGGTAATTTCATGCCAAAAACGACTATTTCTCTGATCAAAGCAGATATCGGGAGTTTTCCGGGGCATTCCCGCACACACCCTGTCATTCTTGAAAAAGCTGCCCGGCTGCTCAAGGAACAGGAAGGAAAGCTGCTGATCGATTCTTTCGTCACCCACTGCGGTGATGACCTCGAACTGATAATGACGCATACCCGCGGCGAGGATAACAAAGAGATCCATGCCCTGGCCTGGAAAGTGTTCCAGGAATGCGCAAAGATGGCCAGGGAGATGAAGCTCTACGGCGCCGGACAGGATATCCTGTCCGATGCATTTTCGGGTAACGTGAAGGGAATGGGACCGGGCGTCGCGGAGATGGAGTTCGAGGAACGCGGGTCCGACCCGGTTCTCCTCTTCATGGCGGACAAGACAGAACCCGGGGCATGGAACTTCTACCTCTACAAGATTTTCGCAGACCCGTTCAATACCGCAGGGCTCGTCATCGACCCCTCGATGCACGAGGGCTTCATATTCGAGGTTCACGATGTCATCGAGAAGCGGAAGATCGAGTTCCGGACCCCGGAGGAGAGCTACAGCCTCCTTGCATACATCGGGGCACCGTCACGGTATGTCATCAAGTCGGTCCGCAGGAAGGACGGGGTTATCGCTGCGTCCACGAGCACGCAGAGGCTCTCTCTCATCGCCGGCAAGTACGTCGGCAAGGATGACCCCGTCATGATTGTCCGCGGCCAGAGTGGCCTTCCGGCTGTCGGGGAGATCATCGACCCCTTTGCCACTCCTATCATCGTTGCCGGCTGGATGCGGGGATCCCACCACGGCCCCTTCATGCCTGTCGGGTTGCCGGATGCAAACTGCACGCGGTTTGACGGGCCCCCGCGTGTCATCTGCCTTGGTTTCCAGGTCTGTAACGGGAAACTGATCGGCCCTGCAGACATGTTCGACGACCCTGCATTCGACCGGGTCAGGGCGAGATGCAACGAACTTGCCGATATCCTCCGGGCGCACGGGCCGTTTGAACCGCACCGCCTCTCTCTGTCCGAAATGGAGTATACGACCCTTCCGGCAGTCGAAAAGACCCTCAAGAACCGGTGGGTTCCGATCGGGGAGTAGTACCAAAGGCAGCATCCCCCCCTTTTTTTCCGGCAGTGACCCGGCTGAAAACCAATAAATACCGGCAGTCCCCAATAAGGTGCAGATGGTGAACGGTATCGTATTACCTATCAAGAAGGTCTTTTCTCTGGTGGATTCGAGGATTATTGTGGAGATAAAGGACGATCAGCGCAAGCTCCAGGGACGCCTTGTCGCCGTTGATGAATACCTCAACATCCACATGGATGACACCACCGAGTACGTGAACAACGTGCGGGGAAGGACGCTTGGAACCGTTGTCATCCGTGGCAACAATATCCTTTCCATCCAGCCGCAGGCCTGAAATATCTCACAGGACTGTCCGAGATATGACCAAGACCCCCGAAGATGCACTCAAGGTGATACAGTCCCACCCGGAGGGTGTCCTGCAGAGTGACCTTTGGAAGATACTCGATGTCGACAGCCGCAAGTGTTCCCGGCTCGTCAAAAAGCTGCTTGATGACGGCCTGATCGAGCGAATCGAGTTCCGGAAGGAAGGTATCAAAACATTTGTCCTCAAGGCGGTCCGCTGCCCGGTCGACCCGGCGCACCTCCTCGCAGGGGACGAACTCATCCCGTGCATAGGGTGTGACCTCGAGTGCCGGGTCGAGGAGTGTCCCCGCCTCCTCGACTGGATGTACCAGCTGGCAATTTCGGATGCAGAAAAGTAGGGGAATTTTTTGTCTGGCGCAGGGGGAAAACCCCTCCCCCTGACAACCCCCGTGGTGAGGGGTTCAAAGACGGGCAATCAGCAATTCGTCCGGGTCATTCCGGAAAAAAGATGGTTTAGAAGCTGAAGTGCCGGTTCACGATCTTGAGTGCGCAGTAATCCCCGCACATCGTGCATGCATCGGCATCGGCAGGCATCCGCTCGCTCCTGATCTGGCGGGCCCGCTCCGGGTTCATCGCTATCTGGAACTGCCTCTCCCAGTCGAGGTCACGGCGGGCATGACCCATCTCGAGGTCCGCCTCTCTCTTTTTCAGCTTGATCATGTCACCCACATGGGCGGCAATGCGCGAGCTGATGACTCCCTCGTAGACTTCTTCGGGTGTGGGAAGCGCAAGGTGCTCGGAGGGGGTGACGTAGCAGATGAAGTCTGCACCGTATGCAGAGGAAAGGGATGCCCCGATGGCAGCAACACGGTCATCGTAACCGGGCGCAATGTCGGTCACGAGGGGACCGAGCATGTAGAAGGGTTTCCGGTTACTGACCCTCTTCTGGAGGACGACGTTTGCCTGGATCTCGTCGATGGGGATATGTCCCGGCCCCTCGATGATGACCTGCACGCCTTCTGCATGTGCCTTGTCAGCAAGCTCGGAGTTGATCAGGAGCTCCTGGATCTGGGCACGATCGGTTGCATCGTGGACGGCACCGGCCCGCATCCCGTTACCCATGGAGAGCGTGACCTCGTGCTCCTTCATGATCTCGAGGAGATAGTCGAACTCCGAGTAGAGGGGGTTCTCCTTTTCGTTGTGGAGCATCCATGCCGTCATGAAGGCCCCTCCGCGGGAGACGAGACCGCCATGGCGTCCCTGGTTGCGCAGGCGCTTGACGGTCTCCCAGTTGATTCCCGTATGGATGGCCATGAAGTTGGTCCCGAGCTTCGCCTGCTCGGCCGTGATGCGGAAGAGATCGTCTTCCTTCATATGGACGACGGCGCCGTCTTTTCTGGCAGCCTCGATGAAGGCCTGGTAGAGGGGGACGCTCCCGACCGAGAGCGTGGTCGCCGCGATAACCCTCTTTCGTATCTCGACGAAATCCCCCCCGGTGGAGAGCTCCATCAGCGTGTCAGCGCCCGCCCTCTCTGCCTGGCGGGCCTTTTCCACCTCCATGTCGACGTCCACGATATCGGTCGACGTCCCGATGGATGCGTTCACCTTGGTCCGTAACCCTTCCCCGATCCCACAGATCCTGACCTTCCTGTACGGGGAGACGGGGATGACGATATGGCCCCCTGCAATACCCCGGCGCACGAAGTCCTCTGTGACACCCTCCTGCTTTGCCACGATACGCATCTCTTCGGTTATCCTGCCTGCCCTGGCGTCATCGATCAGACTCATGGGAAGTAATAGGAAGAAAGACAAGATAAAAGGTTCTTTTTCAAATCAAAGACTAAAATTGGCTTGTTTTGATAACAATTAAATTTGATTTGTGTAGAATCAAACTGGATTGAAAAATAGCAGGCTGGGCATCCGGGGACAGGGGGGAGTCGGCAGAGTCGCCCTGCCATCCATGCAGGGTGCCATAGATTGATGAAACTTCCCGGTTTATTACTATAGAGCGGTGACACGGGTGCAGGTAAATTTTGGCGGGTTTGTTGACCTGAGCACCATTGACTGGCCGGGCAGGGCTGTATGCACGGTCTTTCTCCGGGGGTGCCCCCTCCGGTGCTCATACTGCCACAACGCGGCTATCCAGACCGGCAGTGACATGCGCGAGGTCGGGTGGCTGGTGGAAAAGATTGCACGTGTCCGCCCCCTCGTGTCAGGAGTGGTCTTCTCCGGCGGGGAACCGACCATGCAGAGGGAACCGCTCGTCGCCCTCGCGCGGGCTGCACGCGGTATGGGCCTCCTCGTGGGGATCCAGACGAACGGGTACTTTCCGGAGACCATCCGGCAGCTCCTTTCCGAGCGCCTCGTGGACCGCGTGGCGCTCGATTACAAGAGCCGGTGGGAGGGATTTTCCAAGCGCTGGGAAGGATACGGAAACGTCTGCAGGGAAGATTACACGCGGCAGGTCAGGCAATCGGTTGCCCTCTGCCAGGACGCCCATGTCGCAGGCATTCTCCCCTCGTTCGAGGTGGTTCTGACGGTCTTCTGGGGGAACGAAAGGGAGATACTCGCAATCGAAAAGGAGCTCCCGCGGGGGACGATCGTACTCCAGCAGGGCGTGCACAAGAGGTTCTGGAAGGACTGGACACTCGCCCGCGAGGTGAAAGGAAAGCCCTACCTTTCGGCAGAAGAGGTGAATGGTCCCCGCCCGCCCCTGTCCCTGGAAGAGCTCTCGGCACTCGCCTCGAAGATGGTCAGGGTTGGCAGGACAATCCGGATCCGGACCCGGGAGACAGGGGAGGTGATGTATGAAGGTGATCGGGGTCGTTGGATTCCCTGCAAGTGGTAAGGGCGAGTTTTCCAGGGTTGCAGCAGAGATGGGGATCCCGGTAGTCGTCATGGGGGACGTCATCCGCGAGGAGACCCGGAAAGCCGGGCTTCCGCCGACCGACGAAAATCTCGGTACCGTGGCGCAGCAGCTGCGCCGGAACGGGGGCATGGATGCCATTGCCCGCCGCTGTATCCCGAGGATCAGGGCAACCGGAGCAAGGCTCGTCCTCGTCGACGGGATACGGGGGGATGCCGAGGTCCGGCTGTTCCGGGAAGCTTTTCCGGGTTTTGCACTGGTCGGGATCCGGGCACCTTTTTCTGAACGGGCGGTCAGGCTGGCGAAGAGGGGACGCGAGGACGATCAGGACACCCCCCGGGCGCTCGAGGAGCGGGACCAGCGCGAGCTCGCCTGGGGCCTTGACCGCGCCCTTGCCGGTGCTGACCATATCATTGAGAACGAGGGAACGCTCGAAGAGTTCGTCCGGGCAACCCGGGCCCTTCTCCGGAAGATCGCGGAGGACCCATGAGTTTTCGCATCTATTTCTCGTCGTCCTCGAAGGTGTGGGACGATATCTCATGGATATACGGCATCGAGGAGGCGGGTTTCGATGGATGGGAGATCGTTGCAGATGGCAGCTACAGGCTGGACAACCCCGAAAACGTCCGCCGGATCGACGAGGCAATCGCGTCAACGCACCTTGGAATAACAGTCCACGCCCCCTATGCCGACCTCAACCTCGCCACGCTCAACCATCCCATCTGGAGAGAGTCAGTCCGGCAGGTCTCCTGCTGCATCGAACAGGCATCGGAGTGGACCGATCGCGTAACGGTTCATCCCGGTTACATCTCGCCGGTCGGAAAGATCATGCCCGACCGCGTGTGGGAGTTCCAGAAGGTTGCCCTCCGGGAGATAGGAAAGGTCGCATCGGATCACGGTGTCGTGGCATGCCTCGAGAACATGATCGGGGCTCGGGAGTTCCTCTGCCGGGACCCGGGCGAACTCCTCGGCATGACAGAGGGTATCGGGGGCGTCGGGATCACGATTGACATCGGCCATGCCCATACCATGGGACTCGTCCGTGACTTCCTGCCCCTCGTTTCACGGGCATCGCACATGCACGTCCACGATAACCACGGGCAGAGCGACGAGCATCTACCTATCGGGGAGGGGAGTGTTGACTGGGAGGCTGTCGGGCCGGTCATCGGGCGTAATTTTGCGGGTGTCGTGGTCATCGAGGGCAGGGGCGTTGCAGAAGGAAAGCGGAGTCTTGCGGTTGTCCGGGGGTGGCAGGAATGAGCGGGGAGACTCTGCATGTCTATTTCCTCGGGACCGCTGCAGCGCTTCCCACGCCCCTGCGGAACCCGTCGTGCATCATGGTCCGGAGGGGACACGACACTCTCCTCTTTGACTGCGGGGAGGGGACCCAGCAACAGATGATGAGAGCACGGACGGGTTTCCTCGTCGATGGAATCTTCATCACCCACTGGCACGCCGACCATTTCCTCGGGATCTTCGGCCTTGCGCAGACGCTCTCGTTCATGGGCAGGACAGAACCCCTGACGATTTACGGACCCGAATGGGTGACCGAGGTTGCAGCGGCAGTAAAAAGCCTCGCACGGTACAATATCAGGTTCCCGGTCATCCCTGTCGAACTCCGCCCGGGTTCCGCCGTCCGGTTCGAGGGATACACGGTCAGGGCATTCGGAACGGATCACGGTATGGCAGGACTCGGGTACGTCCTCTGCGAGGACCCGCGCCCCGGGCGGTTCAACAGGCAGAAGGCCATCGATCTCGGGGTCCCGCCCGGGCCGCTCTTCGGAAGGCTGCAGCGGGGAGAAATTGTCCGCGTCGTGAGGAATGGTGACACCGTCGAGGTTCGCCCGGACGAGGTGATGGGGCCTCCCCGGCCGGGAAGAAAGATCGTGTATACCGGGGACACCCGGCCCGTTCACAGCCGGATTGCCGATGTGGCAGGGGGTGCCGATCTCCTCATCCATGACGCCACGTACGACGATTCGGCCCGTGACCGGGCAGAGGAGGTCCTCCATTCAACCGCGGGAGAAGCCGGCGAGGCTGCCGCATTCCTCGGAGCCGGGACACTTGCCCTCGTCCATATCAGTTCGCGATACACCACGGTTGCCGGTCACATGCGGGACGCACAGGCACGGTTCACGGGCAGGGTGATCATCCCGTCAGATCTCGAGATGATCGAGGTACCGTACAAGGACAGCAGGGAATGAGAAGGAAAGAGCGGAACCATTCCATACATACATAAGAGTTCCGGACGCATTCATATATTCAGAGGAGTCCGGACGGGTTCGCAAGGGGGATCGTCCCCCGTTGTCCCGCCCGCTGGTCAATATGAATGAGGCGAATATCACGGTATACCGCATGAGCCCGGGATGTGACCTCGGGGATGTGGAAGTGGGAAAGACCTACATCGGGCGTGTCCAGGGCTTTGCCAACTTTGGCACCTTCGTCCAGCTGAACGACAGGGTAAAGGGACTTGTCCACAAGAGCAACGTGCGCACGCAGCACAAGGAGCGTGACAGCATCCTCGTCAGGGTGCTCAACATCCGCACCAATGGGAACATCGACCTCGAAGAGGTTACAATCCCGGTCTACACCGTCGAGATGGTGGAGAAGAAGTCGACTGCCGTGCGGCTCGCCGAACTCGGGGGCAAGGTGGGAAAGACGGTCAGGATAGAGGGAGAGATTGCCCAGATCAAGCAGACGAGCGGCCCGACCATATTCACCATCGTGGACGAATCGGGGACCGAGAACGCGGCCGCATTCGTCGAGGCAGGCGTGCGGGCGTACCCCGAAGCCGAGTGCGGGGATATGGTCAGGATCGTTGGCGAGGTGATGATGCGCCAGAACCAGCTCCAGATCGAGGTGGAGAGCCTGACCATCCTTGCCGGAAAGGATGCCGAGGCGGTCAGGGAGCGGATCGAGAAGGCCCTGGACATTCGTTCCGAGCCCCCTGACATCCCGCTCCTGATCGAATCCCCGGTACTCGAAAAGCTGAAGCCGGAGATGCGAAAGGTCGCAAAGATCATCCGGAGAGCCGTTTTTACGTCCCAGCCGATAGTCCTGCGTCACCATGCAGACGCAGACGGGATATGTGCGGGAGTTGCCATCGAGCAGGCGGTCATTGCACTCATGAGGGAATCAGGCGCAGACTTCGATGCCGATTATTTCCTCTTCAAACGCGCCCCCTCGAAGGCTCCTTTCTACGAGATAGAGGACATCATCCGGGACCTTGATTTCGCCACGAAGGACAACGTCCGGTACGGGCAGAAGATGCCGCTCGTGATCCTGATGGACAACGGGTCCACGGAAGAGGATCTGCCCTCGATGAAGATGGCACAGGTGTACGATCTTTCCATGGTCGTGATCGACCACCACCACCCGGACGCGGTAGTGGACCAGTACCTGGTCGGGCACGTCAACCCCTACCATGTTGGCGGGGACTTCGGTATCACGGCCGGGATGCTCGGAACGGAGGTGGCCCGCCTCGTGAACCCGGCCGTCGAACCGGTCATCAGGCACCTTCCTGCCGTGGCAGGGGTGGGGGACAGGAGCGAGGCGCCCGAACGCGCCAGGTACCTTGCCCTCGTGCAGGACACCTACACCGAGGAGAACTGCAGGGACATCGCCCTCGCCCTCGACTACCAGCAGTTCTGGCTGCGGTTCAACGACGGGCGGGAGATCATCAAGGATGTCCTCAACCTTGCGGGTGACACGGAACGGCACAGGAAACTCGTTGCGCACCTCGTGGAGGGTGCAAACCTCGCGATACAGGACCAGATGAGTGCATGCATGCCGCACGTCCGCCACCAGACGCTCCAAAACGGTGCCGAACTCTTCCTCATCGATGTCGAGATCCATGCCCACAAGTTCACCTTCCCGCCACCCGGCAAGACATCCGGCGAGGTGCACGACCGCCTCTGCCAGCAGCACGCGGGATCCCCCGTGGTCACGATCGGGTTCGGGCCCGACTTTGCCGTCCTCCGGTCGAGGGGCGTGATGATGAATATACCGCAGATGGTGCGGGAGCTCCGGGAAGAGATCCCCGGCGGGGGCATCTCCGGCGGGGGGCACCTCGTCGTCGGCAGTATCAAGTTCGTGGAGGGCATGCGGGAAGAGGTCCTGAACGGGCTCATCGCCAAAATATCCCGTGTCAAGACCGGAATGCCGGCATAATCCCTTTAATCATCCTGTTTGCGGGGATGCAACGTCTTTCCCTTAGGTAAGTGTCGAGAATGCCATTATAATCCGCCGAATTTTGTGATGCTCCCTCATTAAAGCCTTTGTTCGAACCGATCGCGATGGGTATATATTTATAGACGTAAAGTGTACCAGACTACCACGGCTGAGGTGAATGGACGTGAACACTTCACGCAATATCAGGCAGTGCTATAATGAGACCCAGGCCAGAATTGTCCAGTACCTCAAGGGAGGTCTCGAGAAAGGAAAAATCTACTTCAAATCAAAATATATCGCCAGGGAACTCGGTCTTTCACCCAAAGAGGTGGGGACCAACATGGCCATCCTCTCCGAGATCTGCCAGGAACTGGCAATCATCAAGTGGAGCTATTCAAACAGTACCACCTGGATGGTGACGTCCAGGTCGGTATAGAGGAGGATCCATAGGACCTCCATTCATCTTTCCATGAGCACGGTCATCCAGTTCGAATCGGTCATAGAGTTTGTGGCTGATATCAACGGGGAGAAGGACTGCCTCATGTCCCAGGACAAGACGCAGGACGAACCGGGAACCCTCTGGTTCAACATCGATGTACCCAAGGGGCATGGTGTGCGCGCCGGGGACCGGGTCAGGATAACGGTCGAAAAGATCTGACCGGGTTTCCCGTCACTCATTGCTCCGGAAGAGTACCGAAGGTTTTTTCAGAAAAACCCTCTCGTCTATCCTTCATCGCAATTCCCTCGGAGCCGGTTTTTTTATCCAGCGAAAAGGTGCTCCCTGCTGTTTTGAGCAGGTCGTAAGAATCGAAGGAGGGACTTTTTGCCCCGCACCCTCGCACAAGGATTGCCCCGCCGCCGCTGAAGCCCACGTCCCGGCGGCACTCCTCCTGATCAATTCTATACAAAAATGGCATTCCTTTATTGGATTAACCAGCCCCGGCCTTGCGGGAGGCTGGAAAGAAACCCTGCCCTTCACACACCAGAAATGACAAATGGAAAAAGGGGATAAGGGTCAGTCCACGGTGGATGCGTCCTTCTCGATCTCGTCGACGAGTTCGGATCCGGTCTTCTTCCTCGTCCTGCTGATATCTTTTAAATCCTCGACCGATATCTCTGTCTTCACCGAGGTGTCCATCTCCCGGAGGATCTCCTTCACCTCGTCGGCTGTCGGGATTGTCCCGAGGATATCTGCTTCAGGGACGCCTGCGGGGGCCATTCCCTCCTCACCACCACCGCCCTCCTCGGATGCGCCCAGGAACCGTGCGGCCTGCTTCATGAGGGTCGAGACCTCGAACGGGAAGATGATCTTTGTTGCCTGCCCGTCAGCCATGGTCTTGAGCGCATCGAGCGAGAGGACGGTGATCGCCCTGCGGTCGAGGGGCCGTGCACCGACCGAGAGGATGCGCAGCGACTGCGCCTCTCCCTGTGCCTGCAGGATACGAGAGATACGTTCCCCTTCAGCCCTGAGGACCTTGCTCTGACGGTCACCCTCGGCCTCGAGGATCATGCTCCTCTTGGTTCCCTCCGCCTTGAGGATGGCAGACCGCTTCTCGCCGTCCGCACGCAGGATGGCCGCACGCCGGGCCCTCTCGGCAGCCGTCTGTTCTGTCATGGCCTGCTTGACAGCCCCGACGGGATCCACCTCCTTTATCTCAACGCGCTCCACCTTGACACCCCACTGGTCGGTCTCCCGGTCGAGGATATCCCGGAGCTTCGTGTTGATGATGTCCCGGTTATAGAGGATCTCGTCCAGTTCCATGTCGCCGATGATACCGCGGAGGCTCGTCTGGGCGAGAGCAACCGTTGCCATCCGATAGTTGGCCACCTCGAAAAATGCCTTTTCCGGGTCTATGACCCTGATGTAAACGATGGCATCAACGTTGGTCGGCGAGTTGTCCTTTGTTATGACTTCCTGCGAAGGTACATCCATGACCTGCGTGCGCAAATCCATCTTCACGACGTTCGTGATCAGGGGAAAAACCCAGCGGAACCCGGGATTCATGCGGCCGGTATAGCGTCCGAGCCTGATGGCAAGCCCCTGCTCGTAGGGCTGGATGATGACAACCCCCCGGGCGAAGATAATCACGATCGCAATGATCAGGAAAAACGTTACAAGCGTCTCGATAACTGCCATGTGTATCACACCTTTTCAACAACCACGTGGACCCCCTCGGACGCGATAATCCTGACCGTCGCGCCCGCGGGAATCTCGCCGTCCCTGCTCCGGGCACTCCATTCCTGTCCGGACACAACGACCTTTCCGGAGAGGTCCGCGGGAGTCACCCTGCGGATGACACGCCCTTCCCTGCCCACGAGCGAATCCCTGCTGATCGTCACCGGGGCGGCATCCCCCGGGTTGATCCGGCGGTACAGCCAGATCGTGACGAGCGAGACGATAACTGCGGAGATGACCCCTGCGACGAGTCCAAGGGGCCCGGAGAATATATCGACTCCAAGGAGGATCATCGCCCCGAGGATGATCATCACTGTTCCCGGTACTGCGATGAAGAAGCCCGGGTTCGAGGCCTCGATCACAAGGAAGATCGTTCCAAGGATGATCAGGATCCAGCCAAACGAGAGGCCTACCAGCTCGACCATAAAGGAACTATTGCCTGATGAGAAGAAAATACCACCACCCCGGGGGGGAAAAGTGCTTTATTTCCGGAAAGTCGGGAAGTAGGCGTTCCGGCAGGGAAACGGGCAGCCATTCCGGGCGGAGTATTCCGGTAACTTAAAATTTTTCCCGGTCGAAAAATGTGCACTATGAGCGAGTCTGTCCTGAACAAGATACGTGGTTTCCTCTTCAGCCCCTCACTCTCGTTCCGGAGGGCAAAGGACGAGGAAGCGGGAGATACTATTACCTACCTGATCATCCTTGCCGTATTCTATTCCCTCATGGGTACCCTCCTGACCGTCCTTGAGATCTCCATTCACCCCTTTGCGGTACTCTCCTCTCTCCATCCCGGTCCGGCTGAAGCGCTCCTGATCGTGTCACTGATAGTCGTTATCCTCGTGTTCACTCTTATCATGGCAGTTGTCTTCGGCCTCTTCCTCCAAATCTTCGTGTACCTCGTCGGTGGCAGGAAAGGTGTCTGGCAGACGGAAAAGGCCGTCTTCTACTCTCTCACACCGGTGTTCGTTCTCGGGTGGATTCCCCTTATCGGCATAATCGTGGGTGGTATCTGGTCGATCGTGCTCGGGGTTATCGGGATCCGCGAACTACAAGGTGTATCGGATACAAAAGCTGCCATTGCCATGATTGTTGCCATCGTGATTGCAGGAGTTATTGCCGTTGTCATACTCGGGGCCATGCTGTTTGCGGTCGTATCGAGCATCCGGATGACAGCGTGAGGGTACCCTCCAAAAAAAACAGTTTTTTAGCCGGGGATCTCTTCTCTCAATTCACCCGGAGCATTGCCACTTTCTTCCCCCGGGGGACGCCCACCTCGTCCGCGATGGGGTCACACTTGACGGCCATCAGGTATGCAACCGGGGGAAGCCCGCTGTATTCGGAGAGTGACTCGTAATTTGCCATTCCCTTTGAAATGACGATGGTGCAGGTGTCCATGGCCCGGGCAAGGTCGTCGGGCATGCAGTCGAGACGGACACCAAGTTCGCACCCGCATCCCGTCGTGGTGACGAGGGAGGCAAACTTCTCCATGTGCACATCATTCGCATCGGCACGCGTGGCATCGTTGAGAATCGGTTCGTCACGGACGGCAACCGTGATCTCCGATCCCCGCCGGGACAGGTACTCGACGAGGAGGCGGTCAAAGACGATCTCCCCGCAATTGTCGGTGAAGTAGACGACGCGGTCCGTGAGCGGCAGGATCCGGTCGGTATCGTCGATGAAGAGCCCCTCTGCAAATTCATGCTCGAAATAACGCGCAAAGTCCGGTTCAACGGAATGGGAAAGGACTCCGAAATCAAAGGTGTTGCCGATGACAGCCGCGGTCACGAAGTCCCGGAAAGACTTTAAGCGCGGTCTGACCGTCCTGCAGACCTCCAGAGCCTTTTTCGTGCTCTCTTCCTTGAGGGCGGAAAAGGGGTCCCGCGTCCCGAGCATCCCGTATGCATGCCGGTGGAGGGCGCTTGCAACCTCCGGGTGCAGGAGGGGCCTCTCTTTGAGGTCGTTGAGCATCCGTTCACATTCATCCCGGACTCTCCTGGAGAGAGCCGGGTCTGCGTTGCAGAGTGTGCACTCGAGGGAGACACGCGAGAGGAGGCAGGGGAAACAGCGCGGATCCCATCTCATGGCTGCACCAAAAAGTATCGTTCATGGGGCCACCGCGATTTGAACGCAGGTCAGAAGACCCCCAGTCTCCTAGGATGGCCAGGCTACCCTATGGCCCCGGATCAGATGGAAGGGAACGTGCATTTTCCAGCCCGGGAAGCTGATATATTGCCGTTCAAAACCCAAAATGTCACCATTCTGGGCTGTAACATGTATGGAAGGGATGCGTAATAAAATATCCCATCGGAAATTTTATTGGGAAGGCATCTATCGGGAAAATTCCGGTCGCAGCGGTTATACCGCACGTCCTGACAGGGTTCTCATGGCTCGTGCAATGGGAAAACGGGTGTCCGGTGATCAGGAATAACAACAAAAAGGATGAATACACAATAGATCATTCTTGCAGGTAAGGGGTGGCAAAGCGGTCCCTGACGGTGAGTAACACATGCTGAAGGAGAAGGTAAAAGCATACATTGAGAAGGTGCGGGCAATCGACGGAGTCAAGGGATGTGCCCTCGTCTCCCGCGACGGAATCATGCTTGGCCAGTCGCTGGAGAGGGATTTCAATGAGCCCTGGCTTGCAGCCATGTGCGCCACCCTCTTTGCCTCGGCCGAGTCTGCATCAGGGATTCTGAAGATGGCCCCGCCTGAATATGTCTGCGTCCACGGTGGTGCACATTCCCTCGTCGTGCTCGGGGCCGGTGACAAGATACTGATCGTTGTCGTGGCGGAAAGGGGTTTTGAGCACTCGCCCGGCGCCCGGATGCTCGAAATCATTGCCAGCGAGATCGGGGGGTCTTTCTGAATATGTACACCATCATGGTCATCGATGACAGCCCCTTTATCGTCGATATCTTCGTGACGATGCTCCAGAGGGGGGGCTACCAGACGGTTGCCGCATACGGCGGCCAGGAGGCACTCGACCTCCTCCAGACCGTGAAACCCGACCTCATCCTCCTCGATATCATGATGGAACCCATGGACGGCTGGGAGACCCTGATGCACATCAAGAATGACCACAGGATCAGGGATATCCCTGTCATCATGCTCACCGCCAAGCAGCTGACCCCGAACGAGGCGCAGGAATACGGTATCTACATCGAGGATTATATCATGAAGCCCATCACCCACAAGGAGCTCTACGAGGCTATCGAGGCCCAGCTGAACCGCAGGAGGGTACTCGAAAAGGATCTCGAGATGGCACGGGAAGCAGGGGTCGATGAGGCAGTCATCCAGAACTACAAGCGCCTGCAAAGGAGCATCGATATCAACAAGCGCCTCCTCAAGATACTCGAAAACACCTACCGCACGAGCGAGGCAAGGGAAGAAGAAGGGGAAGATGATTTTTCCATGGCGATCCGCAACATGGAAATGAACGTCCGGTACCAGGAAGAACAGCTGAATTCGCTGCGATCCTCGTTCATGAACAGGACTGCCTCTGCGTGAAATGGTTGATCGGGGCGCAGGCGCGACCGGCACCCGGATCATTCCTGTTCCCCTGCTATTCTTTCAGAATCCCGGCCTCGAGTGCAACTTCCCGTGTCCGCCTGAGTGCAGCGATCGCATCCTCTCTCTTCTGGTCCACCGCATGGGACCGGGCAAACTCAAGGAATCTCTGGCATGTCTCTCCTGGGATCTTTTCCCCGGCATGCCTGCAGACAAGCGCGTACGTCCTCTCGGGAAAGTACAGTGACCGGGCAGAAGCGAGGAGTTCCTGTTCCTCGGTTCCCGTGATGATACCCGCGTTCCGTGCTTCCCGCAACGTGCAGCGGATGTTGATGAGCGGCTCGGAGAGGGCACAGTAGGTCTCGGGGTCGTAGACGAGTGCGACCTCGTCGTCGGAGACGAGCCTGCCGTCCCGGTAAAGCCTGTAGATGAGGCCGACACCCTCCATTCCGAGCGTGTGGAGCTCCGAGGCACGGAGTGCGCCCATGCTCGAGGCACCGATGACACGGATGCCCTGCGAGAGGGCGGCAATGATCTCGCGGTGACCAACCGCACACTCCTGGAAGAAAACACCGTCGATGAGCGTGATGATGCGGGCACCCCCGGCAGCTGCGGAGGTGATATCGCCCCGGGCAGCGGGCGGACGGTAGTCCGCGGCAACGATCCGTCCGGCAACGGACCGGTCACAGCTGGGACCGAGAAAAACGACGATTCCGTGCGTCACGGCACCTTCCCCCTGCCCTTTGCGGGTCCATTGCATAGACTTCGAGGCCCGGGACGATGACCCTGACGACGGGTACCCCTATCTCGGGCCGTGTCAGGTCAACGACGATAACCCGCTCCATGCCGGCACGGCGGATCCGATCGAGCGCGATCCTGATGTCAGAGAGGAAGTCGTCGGTATCGAAGGAGGGGATTTGGTCAAACGGCTCCTCGGATTTCCCGTCGAACCAGTACGCGTTCATCCTCCGGACCCTCTCGTATCCCGCCCTGCGCCTGAGGTCGGCAGTATCCGTATCCTCCCGGGCGCCGTGGATCTGGGTCAGGCGGCTCTGGGCCACTTCCGTCAGGGCCCGGAGGAGGGCTATCCGGGCACTCGTGTGGGTGCCCATCCCGATGGTGAGGAGGGCCGGGTCGCGGAGCTGCAGGTCGTCGGAGACCGCGGCGAAAGTGGGGATGCCAAGGTCGCTCGTGATATCCCTGACGTGGACTTCGACCTGTGCGGATGCGAACCGGGAGAGGAGACTGGCCGGGAGGGAGTCCCCGATTGCCGTGACACGGGGGCCCGTGTCCCTGCTCGCCTCGGCGAGTGACCACGCATCGCGCTCGATGACCTCCATGAGGGCATGGAACACTGCCTCCTCGAGCGTGTTTCCGGACGCAAGGCCGTTTGTCGATGTCCTGAAGAGCTGCGGGTATGTTTCCGGCAGGGGGTGGAAGACGGCACTTGCCGGAACGAGGATCTCCTCTTCCTGAAGGATATCGTAACCGCCAATCCAGGGAATGGTCATCCGGGGGTCCTTCCCCCGGGGAAGGATGAGATCGGCAGGGTCGAGGGCAGGGACATCGCCGGCGACGTCCGGGTACCGGGCCAACGGGAGGGTGGTGCCGGGCGGGACTTCGGCGGAGTACCGCTCGATGCCCTCCATGATAGCCGATACGCGTGCCTCCGTCGGGGTAGCCCCCTTCCCGTTGTACACGGAGATCGCACCCCTCCCGGCCGTTGGCCGGATGCTGGAAAAGACCGGGATGCCAAGCCTGTCGAGGTTCGTGATGTCGGCGACCCTCGTGATACCTGCGGCGGGAAGCGCCTTTTCCACGCGGGCGAGAGTCTCCTCGGGCGACGTCGTCCTCTGGGTCTCGTTATTGTACAATTTCTTGCAGGGTCGGAGGATCATCGTTGCGTCACAGTACTCCTGAATGTGCAGGATCCGTTGCTGTACATGTGTGAAGGATGGCACTTATGCATTCCTTCCCGGCAGCGGGTTTCATCCGGGAAGGAGGGATCCGCTGTCAGCCGCGAGAATGACCTAGATGTGGAGCAGGTAGGGAAGGAGTACGAGTGCAAGGAGCATCACCACCATGACGGAGGAGACCAGGGAGACGACGGGAATAGCGTATTTCGAGAGCCCCCACCGCTCGAAGAGCCTCTCGACTCCCTCCTTGAGGATGTATCCCCCGTCCAGCGGCACCATCGGGATGGCGTTGAAAATTCCGACGTTGATGTTGATCCAGGCACACCAGAAGAGGACATGGACCAGTCCCCAGAATCCCGGGAATGGTTCTTCGTAGAACCGGGTTTCGGGCGTCTCGAACGCCAGTACACGCAGTGCCTGGCCTGCGGCAGTGGGGTCGAAGGGTATGGTGAGGAAACGGATGAGGCCCGGGAACGAGAGGCTCTCGCGGACGCCCTCCTTGATGGCAGCGCCGTCGTAGTACGAAATACCCATGAACCCTGAGTGATGCAGTCCCAGTTCTTCCGGCCATTCAGACAGGACGAGTGCATAGTCCCTGACCTCCCCCCCGGCATCGAGAGAAAGGGTCACCTGGTCACCGGGCCGCGTGGCGTTCAGGATGCGGGAGACGTCGTCCCGGCTCGCAACCGGAATGCCGTTGACCGCCGTGATGACGGAGGGTGCGGGGACTCCCGCGCCCCATGCCGAGTAGTTCTTGTACACCCCGGCGATGACCGGGTTTCCCGTCGGGACGACCATGCCGAAGAGGAGGATGAGTGCGACAAAGCAGATCGTCCCCACCACGATGTTGTTCGTGATGCCGGCCCCGAACATGCGGATCTTCGGCATGCCACGGGACTTCTCGAGTTCCTGCTCGTCCGGCTCGACAAAAAACCCGATCGGGATGACGGCGACGAGTGCCCCCATGCTCCGCACGGTAATGTTCTCCACGCGGCAGAGGATCCCATGTCCCCACTCGTGGATGGCAATCGTCAGGACGAATGCAAACCAGACCGCGACCGTGGACGGGACGTACTCGTTGATCCCCGGGATCAGGAAGATGTTCTGGGGTGCGTAGATTCCCGTCGGTTCCGGCCGGAAAAGGAACGTGAGACGGACGGAGAGGAAGAGGATTGCAGCGATACCGGCCGAGATGAGGGCGACCATGACGACGCCGAGCGTTGCATAGACACGGAGGATTGGTGTATACCGGATGTACCTGTCAAAGAACCCGACCCGGTCCGTCTTTATGGCAAGCACCGGTCCATAGAAGACGATCGAATCCCATACTGACTTTTCACGTGTCCCCTCTTCGGGAAACGCGATCCTGTCGGCCTTCTCCCTCTCGTATGCGGCCTTCCGGAGGTAGATGTAACCGGCTGCCACCGTGTAGAGGAGGAGTGCAAGGACGACCCAGAAGAGCCAGTGCATTCCCTTATATTACGCGGGAAATCTACATAAAAGTGTGGAAGGCAGAGAGGTTCGGAAAAACCAGCTGTAAAAGTATCCATTTACCGGTTTTAGAGAAATTTCAGGAGATCACGCTGTTCCGCCCGGGCAAGGATAGTCCTCGTCGTCTCCCAGCTTTTGCGCGCGATGGGCGGGATCTCCCCCTTCTCTTCGAGGTACCTCTCGAGGAACCGGATGGTGACAGGGTCGGACGGGTACCCGCTCCCGAACGATCCCCACTCGTCATGGAGGCGGTGGATCATGCTGTCCCGCTCCACCTTGGCAACGATGCTTGCGGCGGAGACTGCCGGGTGCTGCCTGTCGGCATGGTGGCAGGAGACGACCCGGCAGGGAACCGAGAGGAACCCGGTCACCATCCCGCCGTAGCGGGAGGCGTTCACGTCGCAGGCATCGACCACGGCGACTGATGGTGCGAGCATCGAGATGACGGCCGCGTGGCTCCGTGCAATCAGTGTGTTGAGACCGATCCCGCGGCCGTCGATCTCGGCTGGCGAGAGCGAGAGGACTGCAACCGGGAAGGAGCGGCGGATCTCGCCGGCGAGTGCCTCGCGCCGTTGCGGTGAGAGCTCCTTTGAGTCCCGCACACCGAGGTCCGCGAGGTCTTCTTTTTTCCCGCACCCGACAGCAGCCACGACGAGGGGTCCCAGTACCGCGCCCTTGCCCGCTTCATCGACCCCGCAGAGCATCACGTACTACAGGTGCAGCCCGCAAAATATTTGAATGCTGATGGTGGTAACCCGTACGCATGTACATCATCATCGTGGGGCTCGGCGGGATCGGGCGGAGTCTCACCCAGCTCGCAGTGGAGCATGGCAATAACGTGGTGATCATCGACCGCGACGAGCAGCGCTGCAGCGAGATTCTGGAGCACTACGATGTGCTTGCCGTCACCGGGAACGCAACCGACAAGTCCATCCTCGAGGATGCCGGGATTGATCGGGCGGACGCCCTCGTTGCGACGACGAGCGACGACTCGGTGAACCTGATGACCTGCTGGCTTGCAAAGAGGTTCAAGGTACCCACTGTTGTCTCGATCGTGAACCAGAAGGAACATTCCGACCTCTTTTCCGAGGTGGGCGTCAAGATATCCGAGAATCCCGACGAACTCGTTGCCCAGAGGCTTTATTACTGGGCGGAGAACCCCCAGATGCAGCAGCTCGCATCCATTCCGGGCGGGACGATCTTCGAGGTCGTGGCAGAGAAGGGTGCCCCCATCGTGGACCACGAGATCAGGGAGCTCAAGGTCAAGGACTTCGTGTTCATCGCGATCCGGAGAGCCGGGGGCGAGCTGATCATCCCGAGCGGCAACGTGAAGATCCGGCCCGGTGATACGATCACGGTTTTTACGAAAAAAGAGGCAGAGGACGAGTGCCTTGCCATCCTGAACAAGCAGCTGCGCGCATCACCGAAGTAGGAACGAGAGCTTTGCGAGGTCCCCGAGGAGAAGCGGGTTCCTCTTCACCAGTTCCTTGACGAGGTTCAAGGTTGAAAACTCCTCGAGATTCATCGTCGAAGCGGAGCTGATCAGCGCGTTGAATTTCTCGTCCGTCATCCGGATGAAATACTCCTTCAGGTGCCAGTTCCGGGCGATGGTCTTTCCCATCGGGGACTCGCGCCATCCCCTGTCGTACGCCATCAAAACATCCTTTGAGCACTTTCCGTTCCGGATGGCGGATACCGCGGTCTGTGCAGCGAGCCGCCCCGTGAACATGGCGTTGTAGATCCCGCCGCCGGTCAGGGGATCGACCACCCTTGCCGCGTCACCGACGATCATGAGCCCGTCAGAGACCGTGCAGGCGAGGGGCTGGCAGACGGAAACACCCCCCACGATGTGCTCGATGGTCTTTCCTTCCGGAAACCGGGAGGCAACGAACCGGTCGAGGTAGTCGCGTGCACGGTGCCCTGCGCCACTCTTTGCCCCGCTGATGCCGATGCCGACGTTCGCAGACCGTTCCCCCTTGGGAAAGACCCAGAGGTAGCCCTGGGGAGCGACACTGTTGCCGACGTAGAAGACCGTGACGGTGGGGTCGATATCGATGTCGGTCATGAGGTACTGGGCAGACGTCATGATCTCCCGGACGGGGACAGTCGTATCGATCCCGCACCACCGCGCGAACTTCGACTCGACACCGTCCGCGGCAATCACGATGTCGGCCCCGACCCGCCGCGTCTCGCCGCAGTGGTGGAGGACGGCACCCTTCACGGCACCGTTTTCGAGGATGGGTGCAGATGCCCGCGTCTTGACGGCAACGTCCGCGCCCGCTTCCGCTGCCCGCCAGACGAGCTCCCGGTCAAAGACCTTGCGGTCGAGGATGTACCCCACCTTGTTGCCTGCCCTCTCCGAGTTCAGCTTCAGCGATGATCCGTCGGGTGCGACGATCTCTGCACCTTTCAGTTCCGCCGAGATGAAACACGGGTCGGGCTCGACGAACTCCGTGAGAGATTCCCTGCCTATTCCTTCGGCACACCGGACCGGGGCACCGATTGCCGGGCGTTTCTCCGCCAGCAGGACGGACAGGCCCGCCTTTGCGGCCGTTTCTGCAGCAACCGCCCCACCCGGACCGCCGCCGATGACGAGGAGATCATACCGGGGTTTCATCCTTCACCTCCAGGGCACCGAGGGGGCACACCTTTGCACAGATACCGCATCCCGTGCAGTTGTCACCGATTTCGAGGTATGCGTCGATCAGCTCGAGCGCACCCTCCGGGCAGACCGAGACACAGCACCCGCAATACCCGCATACATCTCGGAGAACGTGCAACATCCCGGTACTGTATGTGTCCGATACCCTAAAATCTTTGCATGAATCCGGATTTTGGGGTATTTCCGTGGCTTAACGGGGAAATGTGCCGGTCAGAAAAACGAGAATGTCCCGTACCTTCCCCCGCCCCCGGGAGAGAGGCGCACCCTCCCGGACCGGAGGGATCCGACTGCAGCGGCGGTCCCGGGATGAATGTCCGAGAGCTCCTGCACGGGTATTTCCGTCAGCACGGAGATCTCGTTCCCGAATGCCCCGATGAACCGGTCGTAGAGGGTACAGACAGCCCGTGCCCGGACAGAGGAGACCGGGAGCACCCGTGCAAGGATCTCGGCGAGGGGGATCATGTGCAGGTAGGGTGGCCGGGGGAGAGCAGGCCCGGACGAGAGCTCGCGGGCCCGGTCACGTACCCCCTTCTTTATCCTTCCCCCGCAGAGGGGACACTTCCAGGAACAGGAAAGGGCGTCATCCGCCGGAAACTGATGGTAGCACCGCGTGCAGGCCGTCCGGTTGTATTTTCCCTCTTCCGGGAAGAACCCGACGTTGCGGACGACGTTTCCCTGCCTGATTGCATCGAGCACGGCGGAGGGCGTCCCATCCGGGGCGGAGAGGACGACGAATTCCCTGCCCAGCCGGCAGGGGTCGGGCCCGTGGGCATCGGAGCTCGAGATGAAGGGGATACACGAGAGGTGGGGGATTGCGGCACCGTAGGAACTGTCTGCCGAGAGTCCGAGTTCGAGGAAATCGACGTGTTCGCTCCCGTAACACGCTTCCAGGCTGTCATGGGCCGCGTAGAGCGAAGTCCACGGCGTGAACGCGTGGGCGGGCCCGATCAGCCCGTCCCTCCTGTGCACCAGCCGTGCTATCTCCCCGCCGGTGAGGGAAACCCGCGGTCGTCCCGTTGATCCAAGACCCGGTGCAGAGGGTGCAAGGTCAAGGGCAAGATCCTCAAACGAGGCAAAGTCCTCCATGAGGACGAGGTGGTGGACGCGGTTTTTGTCCTCGATCTCGGCAGAGGGGACAACGCAGGTGCCGCAGTCCCCGGTGCGGGAGAGTGCCTCCTCCCACATCCTCCGCCATTCCGGGTGAAGGGCATCGCCGCTCCCGATGACGTCAAGCCCCTTCGTCCTGCAGGCTTCCAGGATGAGGGGAGGGACCATTCTGCGCGAGGTGGCAATCGAGAAGCAGGAATGGATGTGCAGGTCGCAGGAGAGGTCCATGCATCTCTTCAGACGATGTACCTGAGTTCATCCTCGCGCATGCTGCGCTCCGTGTCGACCAGTCTCTCGATCATGTGCTCCATCTCCCGGCCCCTCTCCTCGAGCGTCGTGGCATTGACCTCGATACCAAGGAGGGTGCAGAGCACGCTCAAGACCCGGGCAGCGCTCTTTGGGTCCACGAGGTACCCGCTCGTTTCACCCATGAGGCAGATTCCCTCGATCCCGCGGGAAAGGCCGAGGCCGAGCAGGAGACCCGCCGCCCCGATTATCCCGCCGCCAGGCTCGTCAGGGCTGATGACCGCACCAGCAGCCTCGACTTCCTCCCGGAGGTCTTCGCGGTTGACTGCGCCGAGCACGCGGGGGACGTCAACGAGGTGACCGACACCGTATCCCCCGAGGGTATAGATCCTCCTGACCCCAAGCTCCAGCGCGAGGGAGACGTACGTGTCGGCAAGCAGGTAGTGGCCTTCGCCTGACGTGCTCTGGAAGTCCCCGACGAGGAAGAGGAACCGCTTATCCCCGCTCCCGGCGTAATAGAGTTCGTTGTTTGCGAGCCGGATTGTCCCGTTCTCCCTGATGATGACCTGGGGGGGAAAGTAGATGGACTCGATCTCGGCGACCTTCCGTGCCGCAAGCTCGTGGATCATGTGCTCTGCAACGAGCTTTCCCACGTGCCCGATCCCGGGCAGCCCCTCGATGAGGACGGGGGCGCGGATCCCGGATCCGTCCCCGTCTGTGAACCTGACGGTTATATCGTCCATCCTCGTGCAATCCTCCTGTACCGGCCCAGGCTGTCGGAGGGAGAAAAACGTGCAGGATGCGCCGGCACGGTGGGGTGGCCGCAGACAGGACAGGAGAATTTCAGCGTGTACGTCCGGTCCCGCGGGCAGCGCCTCAGCCGGCCACTCATGCAACCTTCCCGGACTTGGGTTTCCTCACGAACCGGCCCTCGCCACCGGCCCGTTCGATGACTCCGATGGCAGCCGAGGCAGCTTTTTCGATGGCCTTCTCCGCTGCCTTGTAGTTGCCTGCGGTCACCTTGATGCGGTAGTTGGGTGCACCCAGGTACGTGAGCTCGATGTCGACACCCGGTATCTTTGGTTCTGCAGAACGAAGCGCCCTCCGGATGATGTTGACACCGTCGGGCTTGCTCGATGTGAGGACGAGCGTCCCGCTGACAGTCACACGCGGTATCTTGACGTTTTCCCGGGCGACCTGTTCGAGTGCAGTCTTCGCGGCCGCGGAGACCGGAAGGGACGCCAAGGCGTCTTCCCCGGTAACGATATCCTCAAAAACGGAATAGAGATCGCCGTAACGGGAGTATATCGCTGCCTCGAGGTCTTCCGCCTTCTCGCCGGCGGCGGCAGCGGCAAAGCCGATCCACTTGCGTGCCTTGGACTCGTTCTTCCATTCCCGGATCTTCTCGCGGCGCTGGTGCTCGTTGACGTCCTTGAGCGAGAGGTCGATGTGCCCGCGTGACGGATCGACGTGGAGGACCTTGCAGACGACTTTCTGGCCTTCGCGGATGTGGTCGCGGATATACTTGATCCAGCCGGTTGCCACCTCCGAGATGGGGATAAGCCCGACGCGCCCGGGGTACTCGTCGAGGTTGACAAAAGCGGCAAAGTCCTTGACGTCTTTCACAGTGCAGACGACAAGTTCCCCGTTTTCCGGCCAGTCTCTCTCGCTCATCGGTGACACATCACTCGAATGTCGCAAGGATTTCTGCCTGGAGCCTTGCCTTTCCGCCGGCAGGCTCTGATAAGACCCTTCCGCAGACGATGCAGTCGACCCTCGTGCTCGCCTTCTCGAAGACGACCTGCTCGTTCTCGCAGTCAGGGCACTTGACCTTGAAGAACCTGCTGCGGTTCTCTCGGATTTGCTGGACCATGCTGTTTACTCCTTCAACTCGAACTTGCCGGCGCGGAAACCGGGACGCAGGTGTGCTTTTCCGCAGGCACTGCACCGGTACCGGACGTTTACTCTCTTCGTTGGCTTGTCACCGCCGGGGACCTTGGAAAACTTCCCCATGTTCCCGACCGTGCTCCTCCGTGCCTTCTGCCTGTCGATCCAGTGCAGACCCGAGGTCTTGCTCTTCTTGACCTTCTCCACCTCGTGGGTCTGGTGAGCCCGGCAGAACGGGCAGTATGTCCTGAATTTCTGTGGCATTTTCATGGAATCGGCCTCTTATTCCGGATATCGAATATCAGTATTATTTGCCCGGGTTGATATTTAAGACTATGTTGCGCTCACACAGGACGTCCGCGTTCCTCGCGGGCAGGGTCACGATATCCTCGCGGCGGAGGTCATAAATCCTGCCGTCCACGCCCATGAACGGCTCGACGTCCTGCAGGACCCGGGAGACGACAAAGGAAGGTGTCCCCGTTGCATTTTCCGCACCGGCTGCCGGGGCGTATGGTTCGTTTCCGCCGGGAGGTGCGGACACCGCGGGCTGGTGGGCAGTCTCCGCCAGGAGCCTGCACCGGGCCTGCCCGAGTGCCTGCACGATAAGGTCGTACATTTCCCGCTCTTCGGGAAGCAGCCTCTTTAACTCGTCGCGGTCGATATAGTGCCCGTCTTCCTGGGTACGTGCAAGCGAGAGTATCTTTTCCGCCCGGATATGGAAGAGGTCAGAAAGCGTCTCGCGCATCGCGTGGATACGCTGGATGAGGACCTGTGCCTCGTCCGAGAAGGGGTCACTGCATGCATGGAGTTCCTTATAGAGGTCGTTGAGGCTCCTGTGTGCCGATGCAAAGAGGTCAGGGGGGATATGGACCAGCCGCCCGGTCTCCCTCTCGGAGAGGAGGATGATCCGCAGCTCGTCGAGGTTCATGCCCTGCTCCCCCCTGCAATCTCGGCTGCGCCCCGGCAGCAGAGGAAGACAGCGAGGGCCTCGGGGACGCGTGCATACCCTTTCTCCAGCCTGTACACGGACCCGAGGATCGGCATCGTGAGGGGGAACGCGACCTCGACAGCGACCTCGCGGTCCGAAAAGACCACGGCATCCACGAGGGGGTCAAAACCGGGCAGTTCGCCGGGGGCAAGCGGGGTGACCCGGAAACCGCTCCCGCCGTGGAGGGACGAGGGCATGCGAATCAGCCTCTTCGTGTCGGTCGTCACGGGCTCGTCGGCAAGGGCTGCCCGGTCGCGGAGGAGTGCCAGAAAGCGCCCCTCCCTGTCAGATGACAGGCCACGGATGACCCGGGAGATGACCGGGTCACGCAGGGAGAGATCGGCGGGGGCACTCTCGAGGAGCGAGAGGATGGACGGTACCCGCCGGATGAACTCTTCAGCGGTCGTCTTTCCCACCCCCTCGAGTGCCGTCAGGGTGGCAACCCTTTCCTTTTCCTCCAGGCTCTCCAGCCATAGCAGGTACTCGGCGAGTGCATCTATATAGCGATGGTGCCATCCGCGGGGTGAATGTGTCCTGTGCGAGAGGACGCGTCCCGGGTCAAGGCCGATACCGCAGACGTAATCGATGATCTCGCGCCTCTCGCTGCTGCCGAAGTCCCGGACGGCCGGATCCCTGACGTGCACGTGGTAGCCCCTGCCGCCCGAAAAGACTACTTCCACGTCTTTTTGGGAAAAACCGAGTTCCCCGGTGAGCATTTCGAGGAGTTTTTCCGTCTCTTCCCGGACGCGTTCGAGCATCCGGTCGTATGGTCCCCGCATGAGGTGGTCTGCGTCGAGGTCGAAGATGAGGTCGGCACCGAGCCACCCTTTCTCGCCCATGGTCGGTGCACCGGGCCTGCTGTAGTAGGCCGTCGAGTAGTAGGCATGGGCCGGGACCATGCTCCGGATGTAGGAGAAGACCTCGTCGCGTGTCTCGAACCCCAGGTGCCTGCGCATGTGGGTGTCGGCAGCATCCGGTTCGAAGAAGATGAAGGCCCATTCCCGCTGGGGTACCGAGGGCGGCGGGATGAGGCGGGCGTTCCCGTAGTACGAGGAGAAACGCTGGCGCAGGAACTCGAACGTGGCAGCCTTCATGCAAGCTTCTTGTGCATGTATGGTCCCCGCCGTTCATATCCGTGACGCCGGTAGTAAGGCCGGACCCCGATCCCGCTCATGATGGTAATCCCGCGGTACCCTTCGGCTGCCGCCGTCTCCTCGGCGGCAGAGAGAAGCTCCTTCCCGAACCTGCGGTGCTGCCTCTGTTCTGCCGAGGGGGAACTCCCGAGCGGCACAACGCTTCCGTACACGTGGAGTTCACGGAGGAGGGCCGAACCTTCCGTTTCGGGCCGCCACCTCTCTCCGCCGGTGCGGAGCCGGGCAAATCCTATCAGGGCACTGCCCGAGACGACCGAGATGAAGTATTCGCGCCCCACGCATGCATCGTAGGAGAAGACCGAGAGTTCTTCCGGGCCCCCTCCCCCCGACCTGCCTGCCTCGCGGCACCGGATGCACTGGCACGCCTTTCCCATCGCAGCAAGGCGTTGCTGGCAGAGCTGGCGGAAGTTGCTGTGCCGCGATCCTGCCACGATCAGGCGTGCCGGGATGTCCCGCTGGATACGCTGGAGCCTGACGTAGCAGGGCAGGAGCGACTTTGCGTAGGCAACGAGGTCGATGAGTGTGTCCTCGGGGTATGGGGCGTACTGCCCCTGCTTCCAGAGTTCCTCGATCGCGGAGCCGGGCGTCACGAGTGTCGGGTATATCTTGAGGAAATCGGGCCGGAAGGCAGGGTTGTCGAAGAGCTCGCGGAACATCCGGCGGTCATGATCGATATCGCTCCCCGGGAGGTTGGGCATGACGTGGTACCCGACCTTGATCCCCGCATTCCGCAGCAGGCACGTCGCCTCCACCGTGTCGGCGACCGTGCAGCCCCGCCTGTTGAAGGAGAGGATGGAATCGTCGAGGTGCTGGACCCCCAGTTCAACCTTGGTCACCCCGAGTCCGAGCATCCGGTCGATATGCTCCTTTTTGCACCAGTCGGGACGTGTCTCGAAGGTGGTGGCAACGCACCGGACGGGCGAGAACTCGTTCTCCCCAAAGACGCGTGCCGTGTCCGGCCGGGCGGCCCGCACGGTCCCCCTGTACTCGTTCATGGCACGGACGCATTCCCTGACGAACCATTCCTGGTAATCCGCCGGCCGGGACGTCATCGTCCCCCCCATCACGATCAGTTCCACCTTGTCGACGTGGTGTCCGAGGAGCTCGAACTGCTCGAGGCGTGCCCTGACCTGCGCATACGGGTCGTATCCGTGATCGCGTGCCCGCAATGCCGCAGGTTCCTCTCCCGTGTAGCTCTGGGGGGACTGGAAGGGATGATCCGGCCCTCCGGGGCAGGGGAGGCATTTGCCGTGGGGGCAGGGGTAAGGAGACGTCATCACGGCAACGGGTGCAACACCCGAGAGCGTCCGCGTCGGTTTGACGAGGAGGAGCCTCCGGAGGACGGCCCGTTCTTCCGGTGTTGCCGCAGCAAGGAGAGCGGAGTTCCGGGGAACCGCCGGAGCGCCGTGTTTCCTGCAGACCTCGACCTTGATCTTCGTGACGTCTTCGGGCCGGGTCGCACGGGAGGTGAGGGCCTCGAGTATCTCGCGGGAGATATCGGGCTTTTGCATGGAGGAGAAATTCAGTGTTCAGCAGCGACCTGCTCGGAAGCCGCCTCGGGGGAATACCCGACCCTCATCATCTGGCTGTTGCGCAGGTGAGTGACGATCTCTTCGCCGAGGGCCAAAATAGCATCCTTGTGGCACTTCTTGTTCTTGTGGATGTGGACAGGAGAGATCTCGAGGGAATTGTACCGTTTTGTCGGAATTTCCTGATTGGTGATGGTTTCGTAGTATTTCTTGATGTGGATCATCAGCATGTGGAGATGGAGGAGCTCTTCCTTTTGCACACTATCACCTTCTTCAAATGACTACTTTTTTCCTGACCAGATATACTTTATTGGTGACCTTTATATCGGACTTTTCGTGCGCTGGAGGCGTCCTTGCGGGGCTTGCAATTGGTGACGCGTTGGGTGCGCCCTTCGAGGGAGGACCCCCTCCGGGTGTGCCCGTCCGCTCGTTTTTTTCCGGCGGCAGAAACCCCCGGAAAGCCGGGGAATTCACGGATGACACGCTCCAGGCACTTGCCCTGGCAGAGTCCCTCGTTGCATGCCGCGGTTTTTCCCCCGAGGACTTCATGGCCCGGCTCGTGAGGGACTATGCGCTCCACAGCGGGTTCTACGGCCCGACCTCCGCCGCTGTCTTTTCCCTCGTCCGGAGCGGGACCGGCATCCACGAGGCGGCGTCCCGCGTCCATGCCGCCCGGGGATGGAGCAGGAGCAACGGGAGCGTGATGCGGGGTGCGCCGATCGGCGTCTTTTTTTCCGGCCCCGAGGTGGAGGCAGTCTCGCATGCATGTTCTGCCCTGACCCACGCGGAACCTGTGCCGGGCGCCTGCTCGGCATTCGTGAACCGCATGGTAAGCGACATGTGCCGGGGAATCTCCCGGGACCAGGCATTCGCCCGGGCTCTCCGGAGGTGCCGCAATGCCGGTGTTGCCCGCGTTCTCGGCTGCTTCGGGGCCCACACCCCCGTTGCCGGTCTCGATGCACTCGAGGCGACGCATGCCGCCCTCACGGTCTTCATGCGCTCGGACAGGTTTTCCGACTGCGTCTCCCTTGCTGTCGGCCTTGGCGGCGATACCGACACGGTGGCTGCAATCGCGGGTGCCCTTGCGGGAGCCCTGTACGCTCTCGACGGGATACCCCCTGAATGGGTGGCACACCTCGCAGACCGGGAGAGGGTGCTTTCCGTTGCCCATGCCCTCTGGTCCGGACGACGGGGATGAGCAGGCGGGGTATTCAGGCTGCCCGGAGCTCAACGAGCTGGAGTTTCCATCCCCTCTCGCAGGCACCCGGCGCACTCCCGATGACTTCTGCGACCACGTACTTCTCGCCGGGGATAACCCCTTCCGGGTTACAGAGGGAGAAGTTCTCACAGTTCTGCCGCGTGCAGGAGGTCTCGAAGACTATCCGGGTGTTCCTGATGGCCATGTCGGCGCTGATGAGGGCGCGGACGGGAGCCTCCACGACCTCGATGGCACAGGCGTCCTGGTGGTGCACGCTGCAGGCGTGGCGGGTCTTGCGGACACCCACGATGCGGTACTTTCTCCCCTTCTGGAGGTTGTGGCACGCTTTCTTCACGGAACACCCGTCACACTCGGGGAGCGGCCCCTCGTAAATGAACTCAAGGCCCACCCGGGCGATCGTGCTCCCGATGAGGGTGACCCTCGGTTTCTGCTCTGCAGCTTTTTCACTCTTCATAGAGCATCTTCACAAGCCTGACTGCCGATTCCCGTGACAGTCCCGTATCGAGGATGGTGAACCTTTCCGGCCGGATGGTCCGTGCGGCAAGGAGAGCTTCCACTGCTGTTTCGTCATCGATCCCGAGATCGCGGGGGGTGGTCGGGGCCCCGATGGCCCGCAGTGCCGCCTTAATCGCCCGCCAGTCACCGCCGTGCAGGTACATCACCATGATCGTCCCAATCCCGCACGCCTCGCCGTGCAGGACCTTTCCCGGCGCGAGCCTCTCGAGCGCATGCCCGAACTTGTGTTCACCCCCGGATGCAGGCCGCGACGACCCGGCAATGCTCATCGCGACGCCCGACGAGACCAGGGCCTTGGTGACCATCCACGCAGACTCCTCGCTGTGCGGCTTGATGCTGCGTGCGTTCTTCATCAGGAGCTCGGCGGTCATCCGCGAGAGGGCGATTGCGTACTCGCTTATCACCTCGTGCCGGAGCCGGTGCGCCAGTTCCCAGTCGAGCACCGCCGTGGAGTTGGAAATGACGTCGGCGCAGCCTGCAGCAAGCAGCCGGTGGGGAGCCGCGGCAATGATCGCGGTATCGGCAACGATGCCCATCGGGGGGTGTGCCTCCAGGGATGCGTTCCCGTCCACGAGGGGGACAGACGCCCTCGCCGACGCGATCCCGTCGTGCGAGGCTGCAGTCGGGACAGAGAGGAAGGGCCGGTCGAGGTTGTAGGAGACGATCTTTGCGCAGTCGATGACCCGGCCGCCCCCGACGCCCACGAGGAAACCGGCACCGCGGGCAGCCTCCTCGGCCTCGGCGATGGTCTCCATGCTCATCTCCCTGACGGTGAACGTGGAGACACTGTATGTCTCCCCGAGGAGGGAGACCACGCGGTCACCGGCACATTCCCGCGTGTTCGCACCACCGAAAAAAACCATGGCACTGTCTTCGAGGCAGAGGTCGGCGCAGACCTCGGGGATCTGGGAAATAACATCATGGCCGATGACAACGTCGCGGGGGAGCTGCATCCACCGGGATTTGTCAAAGCCCTTTGTTTTGAGTAATTTTATCGGGTCTGCGCTCATATGTATCCGGAAGTGATTGGGGATTTCATAGAGAAATATTACATCGATCCGATCCGTTACGGGCAGCCTTACAACGTGGTGGATACAACGACCTACGCTCTGGTTCTGATCCTTGCCATATATATCATTTATCGCTGGCTGTCGCGGTCGCGGACGATCCGCATCGACGGGGACTTTGTCCTCGTGACTCTCCCCTACGTGGTCATGGGAGGACTCCTCCGCGTGGTGGAGGACACCGGGATCGTCCCGGTCGGATGGAACTACCTCCTGATCACCCCGCTGATCTACTTTGTCATGTTCCTCTATACCGCAGGGGCTCTCTTTGTCTCCGCCACCCTCCAGGAACACGGGATAATCCGCGATTATCACCGGCCCTTTGCCGGTGCGGGTATTGCGGGTGCGGCGGTCACCGGGCTCGTGCTCGTCTCGTTTGGCATCAGGAACGGGATCATCGCCCTCGACGTCCTCTTTTTCATCCTCCTGCTCGCGGCTGCCACCACGGCCGCAGTCTGGGTCGTGATGCGCAGGCTCCTCTCGTGGGAATACGTCAGCGACCCGCTCTACATCACCCTCCTCTTCGGGCAGCTCCTCGACGCGAGCGCCACGAGCTACGGGATCGACCTCCACCCCCTGCACTACGTGGAAGTGCACGTCGTGGGTTCACACCTGATAGAATGGACGGGCACGGCATTTTCGATGTTTGCCCTCAAGCTCCTCGTCCTCTTCCCGGGGATTTACATCCTCCAGAGGTTCCGGTCGGAGGGCCCGCAGGCACTCTGGCACCTGATCCTCCTCGCCATGATCACCGTTGGCCTTGCGCCGGGAGTCAGGGACATGGTACGGATGGTGCTCTATGTCTGACCTTGCCCGCAACGTGGCCACGGCAGCCGTTATCCTCGCGGTTTCCATCGGGATGGGAGTCTTAACGACGGTGGAAGACCCGTCCACAGGGGAGAAAGTCATCACGGTGCTCCGGGACACGATCCTGGGCGGCAGTGCAGATATTTCGGGTCCGTTCCTTGCAGCAAATCTCTTCTTCAATAACCTGCAGGCGTGCCTCATGATGTTCCTTGGCGGGGCATCCCTTGGCATCGTGACGGTGTTCATCATCACCGTGAACGGGTTCGTCATCGGTTCCGTGCTCGAACTCGTGCGCCAGCAGCACAGCCTCGTGTTCGTCCTTGCTGCCATCGTTCCCCACGGCATCTTCGAGATCCCGGCATTCCTCCTGTCAGGGGCACTCGGGTTCATGCTCGCCCGGGCGCTCTGGAACGAGTGGATGTCAGGAAGCGACGCAGCCGCAGAGGCAGCAGCCCTCGGGAAAACGTTCCTTTTCCGCGTCGTGCCGTTCGTCGCTGTCGCAGCACTCGTAGAGGCATTTATTACGCCACAAATCCTACATTTCCTCGTTTGAGGTGCATTTTTTGGCAGAGGCAGAAGAGGGCACCCTGCCCCCCAAGGAAGACTTTTCCGCGTGGTACAACGAGCTGCTGTGGCGCGCGGAACTGATGGACGTCCGTTACCCGGTCAAGGGACTGTACGTCTGGTACCCGTTCGGGTTTGCCCTGAGGAGAAACGTCTATTCCCTGATGAGGAACCTTCTCGACCGGGACCACCAGGAGGCACTGTTCCCGCTCCTCATCCCCGAGACGGAACTTGCCAAGGAGGCAGAGCATATCAGGGGTTTCGAGGATGAGGTGTACTGGGTGACCCATGGCGGCTCCTCCCCGCTCGATGTCCGGCTCGCCCTCCGGCCCACGAGCGAGTGTGCAATATATCCCATGTATGCCCTCTGGATCCGATCCCATGCCGACCTTCCCCTCAAGATCTACCAGATCGTGAACACGTTCCGGTACGAGACGAAGCACACCCGGCCCCTCATCCGCCTCCGCGAGATCACGTCGTTTAAGGAGGCCCATACCGTGCACGGGAGCTGGGAGGAGGCCTCTATGCAGGTGGAGGCTGCCATTGCCCTCTACCGGGAGTTCTACGATGCCCTTGCTGTCCCCGTCATCGTTTCGCGCCGGCCCGACTGGGACAAGTTCCCCGGGGCGGACTTCACGATCGCGGTCGATACGGTGATGCCTGACGGGAGGACACTCCAGATCGGGACGGTCCACCACCTCGGCGACCACTTCTCCCGCACGTTCCAGATCCGGTTCGAGGACGCCGCCGGGCAACAACAGTATGCTTTCCAGACGTGCTACGGGATCTCCGAGCGGTGCATCGCAGCCCTCGTCTCGCTCCACGGGGATGACAGGGGGCTCGTCCTGCCGCCCGTGGTCGCGCCGGTCCAGGTCGTCATCGTGCCCATCGTCACCGGGAAACGGAAAGAGGAGGTGAGTGCTGCTGCCGCAAGGGTCGGCGGGAGGCTCGCGTCCGCAGGGTTCCGGGTCAGGGTCGATACACGCGAGATGCGGCCCGGCGCCAAGTATTACTACTGGGAGATGCATGGTGTCCCGCTGCGGCTCGAGGTGGGGCCGCGTGACCTCGATTCCCGCCAGGTCATGGCGGTTACGCGCCTCGGGGAGAAGACCGCGATCCCGGACGAATCCCTGGAAGAAGGGGTCAGGAAAGTGCTCGACTCCTTTGTATCCCGGCTCCGGGAGAGGGCCGGTGCACACGTGCAAAGCCGCATCCGGGTGTCAGGATCGCTTCCCGAGGTCACGGAGGCCGTTGCATCGGGCGTCACGCTCGTCTCCTGGTGCGGGGACCGGGGGTGTGCGGATGCAATCGAGGAGAAGACACGTGCGAGCGTGCTCGGAACTGACGTCCGGCTCGAAAGCTGCAAACAGCTGCAGGGCCCGTGCATCGTGTGCGGGCGCGAGGGGAAAGCGGCACTCGTGGGACGGTCCTATTAGGGGACAGTGCCGGGAAAAAGAGGAGAGATGCGGGGGGAATTCCCCGCCGGTTTATCGCTGTGTCCGGGAACTCCTGACACTTTTGCAGGCTTTTTGGGGATTACCGGCAGGACCTGCACCGGTGGACGATGCGGTAGCCCGGGAGGGAGAGGTCACCGGCAATGATCTTCCTCCCGCCGCCGAGGAAAATTTTCCCGCATTTATCACACCGGTGCGGGATGACCGAATCGAACCGCCCCGGGGGCAGGTCGAGTTCGAAACGGGTATCCATGGATGACTGCCCTTCCCTGGCGATCGCCTCCTCGTAGAGGGAGACGAGCTGCATCACCTTGAGCGGGCTTGCGCCCATGTCCGTGAAGGTCTTGAAGAGGAAGTAGTTGAAGATGAGCCAGGAGAAATCTGCCCGGTCCACGAGTTCCTCGACATCGTTCTCCAGTTCGTCCAGGTCTTCAAGGGTGCACCCGCAGAGGGGGCAGCGGCCTTTCACGAGCTCGTCAAGGTAGACTTCTTCCTGGCAGCCCGGACAGGTCGTATGGGCAGCATGGGTCCTGTATGTCATGGTTGGATGGGTATTGTCTCTACCCCGGTGATGGGTGGGAACATGTCTTTACTGCATCGCCGTGCTGTAGTGAGATGGTCCGCATAACGGTACCGTGTCTAATCACCGCACGCCTGGAGAGGATTCCGGGGGGCGATCCTGGGAACCGATCCCGGGGTGACCCGGTCCAGGGCAATTTCCTTTCCTATTTGTACCTCCATGAGATAAACCATGCGCTCGGGGTCTTTCCGGTGTCGCAATGGACAAATAAGGGAGAATGCGCAGGTATAAAAACTATGTGGCACCAGCTGGAAAGGGTGTCTTTGCATCCTGCGCGTTGAGCCTCCGCCGGGCGGGACTACCGGACGAGGATCCCTAATGCATCGGAGAGCGATCGGAGCCCTTCCTCCTTTCTCCCCTCTTTCAAAAGGGTGACCGCACGCGAGAGGCAGTCCCTGATGGACTCCTTGTCAAGACCGTAGGCGACCATGAAACAGCGGACCGACTCCTCGATCTCGCCGGTGAGGAAGTAGCAGTTGGACAGCTCGATCCACGCATCCACGTGGCGGGGGTCCTCGCGGACCACGCCTTCCAGGATACGGATGGCGTCCTTCCGCATGCCGGTGCGGGAAAGCGCAAGCCCTTTCCAGTAGAGGTTCCGTGCCCCGGAGAGCGGCCGGGACTCTTCCGCACGTGCAAAACAGGAGACCGCGTCCCGGAACCGGCCCAGTTCGCAGGACGCGATCCCTTTGAGTATCCAGGCCGAGGAGAAACCGGGATAAATGGAGAGCGCCCGGGAAAAGCATTCCAGTGCCTCCCCGAAGCGGCGCAGTTTCAGGAATGCATACCCGCGGTTCACCCATGCACCCACGTAACGGGGACGAAGTGATGTTGCAATGGCCGTGCAGGTCAGCTCGTCCTCGAACCGCCCGAGTTCACCCAGAGTGTGCCCTCTCGCGTTCCACGCGCGGGCGTTGGAGGGGTCGAGCTGGATGGCCCTCTCGCAGCAGACGAGTTTCTCGGAGAACCGCAGGAGCTTTCCGAGGGCAAAACCACGGTTGATCCATGCCTCCACGTTCTGCGGGTCGAGTGCGAGAGCCTGGTCGCATGCCTTGATCTCTTCGCGGAACCTCCCCAGTTTGCCGAGTGCAAAACCGGATGCCACCCAGGCGGGAACATACGTCGGGTCCTCCTGGAGGGCCCTGGAGAAGAGTGCGAGGGCATCCCCGTGCCTGCCGTTTCGCGACGCGAGGATACCTTCCCGCGTGAGTTCCCGGGCAACTGCCCCTCCCGTGTCCTGCCCGGGACAAACGTCCCCCCGCGATGTCCCGTCACCGCTCTCCTGCCCGGGTAATTCCGCCTCTGTCATATTTCTGACGGCACCGTTTTTTTCGTCCCTTTCTCACACTTTTTCCCGTCACGTTCGATAAATGCACCCCTGCAGGAGTGGTGGAAACACGGGTCCTGGTCTCTTCCCCGCACGGGAGATCCCCGCACTGGCGGGAATGACCATCCGGGAAACCGGCGTGTCCGGGCAGGGTGCACGCTTCGGGATAGCCGTCCCGGAAGGAAGGTTCCGCAAAGGGGTGCCTGCGTAAGAAGAAAACAGCCCGGAAGGATGGCGGGTTCCCACAACCGGGGATCACCCCTCATTTCCGTTTCATCGACCCGAGGATTCCCCGGATGATCTCCCTCCCGATCTGCGATCCTGCTGCCCGTGCCGCGCTCCCTGCCATCTTGGCGAGGGCATCCGTCCCCCGTCCGGCCGGGGCGGAGGAGGAACTCCTCTCCCTCCGTCCGGGCGGACTCTCTGCCTTCTTTTCAGCCGGGGGCGAACTTTTTGCCCGTTCCGCGAGGATCTCGTAAGCCGATATCCTGTCGTGGACGGCCTCGTACCTGCCGTAGAAGGGGGAGGCGCGGATGATCTCGTTCCTCTCGTCAGGGGAGAGCGGTGCAAGGCGGCTCTCCGGGGGGTAAATAAGTGCCCTCTCGGTGACACCCGGAATACCCTTTGCATCGAGGAAAGAGACCAGTGCTTCCCCCGTCCGGAGCTCGGTAATGACTGCCTTTGCGTCGAGGGCCGGGTTTGCACGCATCGTTTCGGCCGCCGCCCGGACGGCTTTCTGGTCCTTCTGCGTGAATGCCCGCAGGGCGTGCTGGACCCGGTTGCCCAGCTGACCAAGGACGTCGTCGGGCAGATCGAGGGGGTTCTGGGTGATGAAGTAGACGCCGATACCCTTGGACCGGATGAGGCGGACAACGAGCACCACCTTTTCCCGGAGTGCCCTGGGTGCGTCGGCAAAGAGGAGGTGGGCCTCGTCGAAGAAGAACACGAGCCTTGGTTTTTCCGGGTCTCCGACCTCGGGCAGGTTCTCGTAGAGTTCGGAAAGCAGCCACAGCAGGAAGGTGGAATACAGCTTGGGTGACTGCAGGAGCCTGTCTGCGGCGAGAATGTTGATGATACCGTGCCCCTCCGCATCGGTCCGGAGCAGAGTCCCGATATCGAGCGAGGGCTCCCCGAAGAACACTCCGCCCCCCTGTTCCTCGAGGGTAAGGAGGTTCCGCTGGATGGCGCCGATCGTTGCAGGCGAGATGTTCCCGTACCGGGTCCGGAGGTCCTTTGCATTCTCCCCCCCGTACCGGACCATCGCCTGGAGATCTTTCAAATCGAGGAGGAGCAGCCCCTGCTCATCCGCGATCCTGAATATGACGGCAAGGACGTCGGCCTGCGTGTCCGAAAGGTCGAGGATTCGCGAGAGGAGGAGGGGACCCATGTCCGAGACGGTGGTCCTCACCGGGTGCCCCTGCTGGCCAAAGACGTCCCAGAATACGACCGGAAAACCGCGGGGTGAATAGCCGGACAGGCCGAGTTCGGTTGCACGTGCCGTGATTTTGGGATTGTCCCCGCCCGGTTTTGCCATCCCGGAAAGGTCTCCCTTGACGTCTGCCAGAAAGACCGGCACACCGATCTTCGAGAACTGTTCGGCCAGGACGCGGAGTGTCACGGTCTTTCCCGTGCCGGTCGCACCGGCGATGAGACCGTGGCGGTTTGCCATCCCGGGAAGGAGGCCGAGCGGGGCGGAACCCCGGGCCACGGTGAGTTGTTCAGGGGTGGGGGACATCGGGAATCCTTCCTGATCTCATATAGGGCAGGAGGGCGCCTTAACCGTAACCCGTCCCCGTCCCCGGTTGTTCCGTCCCCGTGGTGGTGTCCTGTTTTTCTGCACGGGCGCGGCGGGAGGCAGAAACGCTGTCGGAATACGGCGAAGAGACAGAACGCATGACGAAAAGGTATATTGCCCAACGGGGCCCCATTGCATCGCATGGGAAGACCAATCCGGCCCTGTGCCTGCACGGTTGCCGGTTCGGATCCAAGCGGAGGTGCGGGCCTGCAGGCGGACCTCGGGGTCTTTTCCGCGCTGGGAGTCCATGGTCTCTCGGTCGTGACCGCGATCACCGCCCAGAACACGAAGGCCGTGACCGGTATCCACGTCGTCCCCTCCTCCATGGTCTCGCTCGAGCTTGGTACCCTCTGCGACGAGTTCGAGATCCGCGCGGTGAAAACCGGCATGCTCGGGGACAGCGGAACCATCCGCGTCCTTGCGCGGGAGATACCGGCCGGGATACCGCTCGTCGTCGACCCGGTCATGGTCTCGACGAGCAGGCACACGCTCCTTCCGGCTGATGCGCTGGATGCTCTCGTCTCCGACCTCCTGCCGCGGGCAACCGTGGTGACACCGAACGCGAGTGAAGCAGAGGTGCTCTCGGGTGTTGCGCCCATCCGGGACAGGGCCGATGCCCTGCGTGCAGGAAAAAAGATACTCGGGGCCGGGCCGGAGTACGTCCTTGTCAAGGGGGGACACCTGCGGGGAGAGAGTGCAACCGATATCCTCGTGGGTGCGGACGGGGAATGGTGCATCTCCACCCCGCGGTACCCCTATGCCATCCACGGGGCGGGGTGCTGCTTCTCGGCAGCGCTCTGTGCATTCCTGGCACAGGGGTACCCGGTCGTCGACTCCTTTGCACGGGCCAAGGAATTCATGGACTTCCTTGCGGGAAATGCGGTGCAGGCACCCTCCGGCATGCACATCCTTTCCCCGTCGGACTGGCTCCGCCGAAAGGAATGACCGGGAGGAGACCTCCGGTATCTTCTTGAGGGTCAGGTGCGATATGTGAACCCATGGATGACGGGGGATACGGGAGGGTCCCTGGAAGCAATGGAGGAAAGTAACAGGGGAGAAGGGCTCTTCCGATCGGCCCTCGACGCACTCCCGTTCCCGGCCTGCATCATCGGTCCCGACGGAGCGGTCCTTTTTTCCAACAGGGCCATGGACAGGACCTTCGGACAGGGAAAACCGGCCCCCGTCCTGCCGGACGATGCACTCGCGATTGCAGGAAAGGCACGGGAAACCGGGAAAAGAGTCAGGGCCACGGTGACCGTGACGGTTTCGGGCGATCAGGCGGTCCAGTTCCCGGTGGAGGCAACACCCCTTCCCGGGGCTGCAACCGGAAAACCAGGACCGGTCCTCCTGTCTGCATGCATCACCGGCGAAGAGGACCTGCTCCGCGAGCTCCTCGTGCGGGACACATCCCGGAGGAAACTCCGCGAGCTCCTTGCCACGATCAGGCACGACATCCTCAACCAGCTGACAATCCTCATCGGTTTCCTCCAGTATTCCGAAGACCTGTGCCAGGATCCGGGGATACGCGAGTTCATCGGAAAGGAGGAAAATGCGGGAAAGGCCATCCAGTCGTTGATCGAATTCACGCGGAAGTTCCAGGACCTTGCGATCCAGGAACCCGCATGGATCGACCTTTCATTGCTGGCCACCCCCGTGGAGGTGCAGAAGCTCCCCAGAGACGTCCTGGTCAGGATCGACTGCGGCCATTTCGAGGTCTTCTCGCCCCCCCTCCTTTCCTTTGTCTTTTCTGTACTGGTGGAAAATGCCCTGGACCACGCGACCGGGCTTTCCCGGATCACGATTGCGGCAGCACCCAGGGGAGACGACCTCGTCATTGCCGTGGAGGACGACGGCCCCGGTATCCCGCCGGGAGATAGGAAGATGCTTTTCGAGAGGGGGCACGGGCGGCACGGGGGATACAGCCTCTGGCTCGCGCGCGAGATCGTGCGGATCTGCGGTGGGACTCTTGACGAGTGCGGGGGGGAAGGCCGTGGTGCCCGCTTCGAGATCCGCATTCCGAAGGGCATGTGGCGGAAGAGGGATGACGGGGCATCCTGATCCGGAACGAAAAAGAGCGGGATCTGTTTATCCCCTGTTTTACACCCTGATTCCCCTTCTCCTGCTGCTCTCCCATACCTGTCGGCCCTTGTGAGGGCAGCTTCCCTTGCAGGTCATGGATCGCTCGTTTCGCCGGGAACGCTCCGGGGAACACGGCAAAGGGGGGAGACGAGTCCTCACTAGGAAAAGAGAAGGGAATCAGCTGATCTCCTGGACGATCCGCCCGTTCCGGAAGATCGAGATCCTGCCGCCGCTCTGCGAGAGGACGATGCCCACAGCCTTCGTGTCGAGCGTGATCGCGGCAATGGAGGAATGGCGTGTCCCGAGCCCCTTGGGAACTCCTGCCCGGCTCGTGTCGACCGTGATGTAGCGGGCGGCAGCCTCTATCTGCCCGTCGCCCCTGACAACGAACGCCCCGTCGAGCTGGGCCAGTTCCTTGATCATCTCCTTGATGTCGGGGTTCGTGACCATCCGCTCGGCAGGCGGGTGGCCCTCGACCGGGTTGAGGATCAGCTGGCGTGACCTCTCGAGCACGGCGTCCGCGTCACCGACAATGAACGCCGTTCCCACCTGCTTTCCCTCGCGTCCCTCCCTCGCGATCTCCATGCAGATGTGGAGGACCGAGTCAAAGACCTCGTCCTGCACGTCCGTCCCGGCGATGACCGTGTCGCGCCACGCGGCCGTGCTGATCCGCCGGCGGTCGCGGTGCGTGTGGTCGGTGATGTCGTGGCCGATGCAGACCACCTCCACGAGTTTCCCCTGCTCGTCCCGGATGGGGGAGAGGGTCCATGCCACCCAGGCGGGCTCGCCGGAACGCAGCACCATCTCGGTGATGGAGAGGCCCCGACCCTCGTGGACGAGGCGCGTATCGCGGGTGAAATCAGGGGCATCTTTCCGCGACCCGGCAGGGATGAGGGTGTCCTGCAACCGCTTTCCCACGATCTCGGCCTCGGAGTAGCCGAAGAATGCCTGGGCATGCGTGTTGAAGAAGGTGACTGCCCCCTCCGGGTCCAGCTTGACGATCAGGCTGCTGGCGTTGTTCAGGAACTCCCTGTACCGTATCTCCTGTTCCCTGATGGCATCGAGGAGCCGGTTCTTCTCGGTCCGGTCCTCGATGACAAGGATCCGGCCCCGCGAGGGGTCCTGCGGGTCCATGGGCCTGATTTTCATGTACACGGGCACGAGAGTGCCGTCTTTTGCCTTTATCGCGGACTCGGCATGGCCCCATCCCTGGTCGTCGACCCGCAGGGCGAACTCGCGGAATGCCCGGTCGCATTCCTCCTTCCCGGGAAAGAGCGCCGCGATGTCCCGGCCCTTGAGGGCAGCGGCATCCATGCCGAGCGCCCGGGCCATCGTCGAGTTGACCCACTCCACCTTCCCGCCGATGACCTGGCAGAGCCAGAGCGGCGTGACCGAGAGGATGGCAGAGAGGAGGTCTGCCCGGAGCACCTGGTCCCGCTCGGCTTTCCGCCGGAGGATGGACTGGTAGATCATGTCCCGCATCTCGGTGACGGGCGGGGGGGACGGCCCTCGCGGGACCGGGACCTCGGCCGCGGCGTTGATGTCGCCGAGGATGAGCGTATCGCGACCTTCCCTGACGTAGAGGATGAAGGGGACGGAAGGGAGACGGGATTTGAGCTCCCTGTGGAACTCGATTCCCGTCATGTCGGCAAGGAACTCGATCCCGTCGATGTCGGGGATCCGGTGGTACGAGATGATGAGGTCGTACTTCCGTGTCCGTGCCTTCTCGAGTGCCTGCTTCGTGGAATGGACGACGTCGATGCGGACGTCACCATGCCGCTCGAGGAAAGCCCGCGTGCTCTCGATGATGTCTGAATTGTCGTGCACGAGGAGGACGGATATCATGGTCTCGCGGGAAATGGGGGCATCCCGGCCCCGACACTATTCAGGAACTGGTTGGTTCCGTGAGAATTTAATAATTGCCGGTGCGAAATCCCGATCGCACCGAGTAAAAGGCGTGGTTTGTGTGCGGGGCCTCACTTTTTCCCCGGTTTGTGCTGCCGGGCTGCGTCCGCTGCCCCTGACTGGATCTTGAGGAGGGCCGCCGCGACTTCGAGCGACGTGTGGTCATCTCCCATCACCTGCTCGATGCGGGCGATGAACGGTTCGAGACCCCCTGCGGCGATCACGTCGCGGACCTTCTCCCCGATGTGGACGAACCGCCGCTCCTCGAGGTCTGCGTCTGCCGGCACGGCGTGGCGGGCGATGCGGATCCGTGCATACTTCTGGATATCCCGGAGTTTCCACATCTCTTTGCCCGAGACGAACGTGAATGCCTTCCCCGATTTGCCTGCCCGGCCGGTCCTGCCTATCCGGTGGATGTAGTACTCGGGGTCCTGCGGGACGTCGAAGTTGAAGACGATCCCGATCTCCTCGACGTCGATTCCCCGGGCGGCGACGTCGGTTGCAACCAGGATGTCGGTCGAGCGTGACCTGAAGCGCGACATCACGCGTTCGCGTTCCTTCTGGTCCATGTCCCCGTGGAGGGACTCTGCCAGGTAGCCGCGGGCCTGGAGCTGGGATGCAACCTCGTCCACCCGGCGCTTCGTGTTGCAGAAGACGAGCGCAAGGTCAGGGTTGTAGTAGTCGAGCAGGCGGGAGAGGACTTCGACCTTTTCTGACTCCCGGACCTCGAAGTACCGCTGCTCGATGACGGGAACCGCAAGCTGCCCGTGGACGACCCTGACCATCCGGGGGTCTTTCAGGAATTTTTGTGCCAGGGCAAGGATCTCCCTGGACATCGTCGCGGAGAAAAGCACGTTCTGCCTTTTTTCAGGCAGGCGGGTGAATATCTTTGCGATGTCCTCCGCAAATCCCATGTCGAGCATCTCGTCTGCCTCGTCAAGCACGGTCACCCGGACCTGCGAGAGGTCGACTGTCCGCCGGGAAAGGTGGTCAAGGAGCCTTCCCGGCGTTGCTATGACGACGTGGACACCCTTGCGCAGGACCGCGACCTGGCGTTCGATGGGCTGGCCGCCGTACACGGGGAGGACGGAGACCCCGCCCATGTACCGGGCGAGTTTCCGGAGTTCCTCGGAGACCTGGATGGCAAGTTCGCGTGTCGGGCAGAGAACGAGGGCCTGCACCGCGGGGCGGTCCGGCTCGAGCATTTCGAGGAGGGGTATTCCGAACGCCGCCGTCTTGCCCGTTCCGGTATGGGCCTGGCCCACCATGTCGTGGCCTTCGCGGATCACGGGGATTGCAAGGGACTGGATGGGTGTCGGTTCCTCGAACCCGAGATCCCTGATCGCCCGGAGGAGGGGTTCGGGCACGTCGAGGTCGGCAAATGAGATTGTCTTCATGGAGTTATTCCTGTCCATACATTGGCTCGCATGGCGTATGTCACTTCCCACCGGGTACCCCTCAGGAGACCGTGCATTTTAGTCCCTGACGATCACCGATGCCGTTTCGTCGAAGGGGTTGGTCCGGAGGGCAAGCGAATACAGGTACGGGTACGTGAGGCGGAGGTGGCCCATGTACACGATCCACTCGACGACGAGGAGACCGTAGACGCGGCTGATGTCTCCCGAGAGGTGGTCGTAATCCGTGTCCGGCAGCCCGGAGAGGTCTTCCCGGTGCACAAGTTCCTGCCAGAGGTGCAGGAGTGCCTGGAGGAGGTCGGAGAACCGCGAATGTTCGTCGAGGTCCGGGTTCTGGAGGAGCATGGAGAGGACGTCCACCTTTCTCCCGAGCGCCTCCCGGAGCGCGGCAAGGTCACAGTTCCGGCTGTCGAGCGCATACCGGCGCCCGCCGAGATCTGCAGCGAGCGTGCGGAGCCGGTCACCGGAAAAGGAGCCGGGGTCCGAGAGGACCCGGGCAAGGTCTTTTCTTTCGGGATCGAGCCGCGAGAAGGAGGCAAGGAGGGACGTTCCGAGCTGCGAGAAGAAGAGCCCGACGAGGATGCCGGTCTTCTTCCTGCGCCGCTCCCGCTCCGCCCGGTATGCCAGGTGCTCGACTGCGTTCGTGACCAGCCCCACGAAACAGCCCACGCCCCCCACGATGACGGCAACCGCGAGAGCCTTTCCCGCGGGCGTGACCGGGTGCAGGTCGCCGTAGCCGACGGTTGCGACCGTCACGATGGTGAGGTAGAGCGAGTCGAAGGGCGAAAACCCCTCGAGCAGGGAGAACCCGGCGATACCGGCGAGCAGGACGAGTGCGAAGACGACCACGTAGGCAAGGAGCCGCTGCTGGTACCGGTCCATCGGGGAAGTGTCAGGGGTGACCGGTGATAAAGCTGACCGTCGGGCAGGGAGAACGTGCAGCCGGAACAACCGTTGATGGAGGGGGAAATCCTGTTTCGCGTGAGGATGGGGGGAGAGGGCAGCGATGCCGCAGCGGTGGGGGGGTTGATTGTTGCCCGGAGGGGGTGCGGGCAGGGTTGATCGGGGATTGTAACATGTCCTTTCCCCCAGCACTGCCTTATCGCCATACGGGGGTGCCGCAGCGGCGGGGCGTCAGCCCCGGGAGCGTCTGATGAAGGGAGTGCGGTCGGTCGTCCAATTGCCCGGAGGGGGAAACCCCCTCCGGACCACCCCCGTGTGAGGATAGGAGGTGGGCAGGGTTGATTGGGGACTGTGTCATGTCCTGTTCCCTCGCACTGGTCCTATCGCCACACGGGGTGCCGCAGCGGCGGGGCGTCAGCCCCGAGAGCGTCTGAGGAGGGGAGTGCGGTCTGTCGTCTAATTGCCCGGAGGGGGTGCGGGCAGGGTTGATTGGGGACTGTGTCATGTCCTGTCACTTAGCACTGGCCCTATCGCCACACGGGGTGCCGCAGCGGCGGGGCGTCAGCCCCGAGAGCGTCTAAGGATGGGAGTGCGGTCTGTCGTCTAATTGCCCGGAGGGGGTGCGGGCAGGGTTGATCGGGGATTGTGCTATGACCTGTTCCCTCGCACTGGTCCTATCGCCACACGGGGTGCCGCAGCGGCGGGGCGTCAGCCCCGAGAGCGTCTGAGGAGGGGAGTGCGGTCTGTCGTCCAATTGCCCGGAGGGGGAGACCCCCTCCGGATTACCCCCTGTATGAGGATAGGAAGCGGGCAGGGTTAATCGGGCAGATTGAAAAGAAGGATATTACCACGTCCTGCTCACCTGGCTTCACGTTTATCGATAGAAAAGAATGTCATATTGATGGTTGAACATATTTCCAGTTGATTTAGATTTGCCATTTACAATTTGAATTAAGAAAAAGAGGAATAAGCAATCGCGGGTCATCCGGCAGATGATGTTGCGCCGGGAACTCTGAACAGTATCTTGAAACAAGCAAAATTGAAGGAGTAAATCGAAATATGCGGAGATATCTCATCGTCATCGAAAAGGCAGGAAATAATTACTCGACTTATTCACCGGATCTTCCCGGTTGTATAGCCACTGGAAGTTCCCGGGAAGAGGCAGAAGAACGAATGCATGAGGCAATTGAGATGCATATCAGGGGATTGATCGAGGACGATCTGCCTCTCCCCCCTCCCCATGCAACTGCTACTTTTGTGGCAATTGAATCTCCCTGAATTCCCTGAAGCAGGAGATGTAGAGTGTCTTTTCCTGCCCTCACACCGGTGAGGACAAGAGATGGGCAGGGTTAATCGGGCATAGTGGCATGACCTGTTCCCCAGCACTGGACCTATCGCCAAACGGGGTGCCGCAGCGGCGGGGCGTCAGCCCCGAGAGCGTCTAAGGAAGGGAGTGCGGTCTGTCGTCCAATTGCCCGGAAGGGGTGCGGGCAGGGTTGATCGTGCATGGTATCATGTCCTGTTCCCCAGCGCTGGCCCTATCGCCACAGGGGGGTACCGCAGCGGCGGGGCGTCAGTCCCGGGAGCGTCTAAGGATGGGAGTGCGGTCTGCTACTGTTCCCGATTGTCCGGCCCAACCCCCATTGACACCAGGAAAACACTCCCACTCACCCGGAATCCTCCCCGTCTCCACCGTCACCCTCTGACCATTCCCCTGCGTAGAGCACCCATGCAATGGCGAACACGAGCGGTACACCGAGAGGAACCGAAAACCCCGCAGGACCAGCGAGGAGGGGACCATACTGGGCAATGCACGATGCAACGAGGAGGACACCGGAAGCAGCGACTGCAACACCTGCATACCGCATCCATTGTACCTTTCCTTCCGCGACGGCAAGGAGGAGGACGAGGAACGACACAACGAGGATCACTGCCCCGGCATCCCAGAGGATGAACGAGATGGCGGTCCTGCCAGTAATCAATCCGGAGATGACATAACCGATGTCCGAGGCAATCGTTATCAGGGACGGCCCGTAGGAGGTCTCCTGGTACCTGAACAGGGCCCATTGCACGCCGGTACCCAGCCAGTCACCGATGACGTAGAGGTTGAGGGGGACGACGAGGAGAACGAGCGGGAGGATGGGGGCAATACGCCGGTCGGAAGGGAGATCCATTATCCCATCATGTCACCGCCCTGCGACATGATGGTTGCGGGATTATCGCCACTGCCTGGATACAGTAGTAAATTTGCGAACAGGAGTCTTACTCATCCCGGAATCCATCGGGAAATGCATCGGCGGGAGATGAACGGTGCGGTGCAGCATGGAATATGTTTAAATACCTTCTGGTGGGAATGTACCGTTACAGTGTCTTGCCCCATTTCGTGGGCAATGTGCATGTGAATCGAGGTGCATTATGAAGATCATGAAGAATGATGAGGCAGTATCACCCGGTAAGGCCGTGTTGACAGAAGAAGCAGTGTCACCGGTCATTGGTGTGATCCTGATGGTCGCTATCACCGTCATACTGGCGGCTACTATTGCATATTTTGTGTTTGGACTTGCGGGAGCACCCCAATCAACGAGGACAGTGGGGTTAACTGTATCACTAAACCAGACCGATGATGAGGCTATTAAAATCCAATTCACTAGCGGGACAGATTTAAGCTCACTTTCATACTTTGTCATTAATTATGATGGCGCAGAAGTAACGCCTGCTTCTGCATCGACATCTGATGCAACAAGTAAAGTGCAATTGGATGGAAATAAAATCGAACCAACCGATGCCGCAGAGAAGTTTGCTGTTGGAGAAATTGTTGATGTAAAATTGGCCGCTGGTGATACAGTTTCTGGCCATAAAATTACAGTGATTGGGACATTCACCGACGGTGGGACCCAAATCCTCTACGATAGGACGCTGTAGAACATTTATCCCCTTTTTTTATTGATTATCGCTCTTTCAGAGCGAAAGCTTGTATCTATAAATGCTATCCGTCGATTTCAATTATCAAAAAATTTAAAATAATGAGCCATCCCCCACTTCCATCCCACGCAGAGATAAACCTTTCATCCCCCCCACGATCAAATATCCATCAAATCCCATGCAGTCCGATAGCAACCCCTGGATCCTGATCCGGCTCATCATGACTCTGGTGTGCATATTCTTACTGTGGGTTATCTTTTCCTTGCCTACACGGTTCCGGGGGTGGACCCTCGGACCAGGAGCCTGGCTCCTTGTGGCAGGGTGCGGAATAGTCCTCGTCACATTCACCGGACTAATTCTCCGCGATCTGCCGAAAATACAAATCCCATCACATGGAAAAAAGTTTGTTAATCCACACAGACAATAAATCTGAATATTTCCCTGTTTCCAATCGAGTTTGAGTTAATAGTATCAAAAAATTCCGATTATCTCTTTTTTCTTCAGGACAATTTTTCTATTTACACGAAGCCTGATTGTCAGAGCTGTAGAATTCCAATGTTGAAAGATTGATAAACCAGAGATCTGAGATTGAAAAATTTCAGAGTTAATGATTCAATTCAACTGAAAAAGTTAAAATTTTTTATCAAATATAATTTGTTCAGTTCCATCATTGAATTCTCCTTTTATTGTCAAACGTTTCCCAACGATTGATTCTCCCGTATAAACACTCTCACCAACAGTACTGAACTCGGTTGCAATAGGGGAATTACTTCCTGTATTGGTTGCCTTCACTGGGAGGAATGCACCATTATCAATTGAATAATACATAGCTGTGACCGCGTGCAAATCAGAACCGCCCGCGATTGTAATCTTCCCAACTCCGCTATCATCAATACCCACTATCACTCCGACAAGCTTCGCTGTCTGGGTTGTTCCCGCTAAACCAAAAACAAAAGCCGCAATAACTGCTCCTATAATTACAAAAACTAACAATACTGCTAGAACAATAACTATTATCATCGCGACAGTATTGGATTCTTTATATGGGATTTCTCCAGAATTCATTTTTTTGGAGGTGTTATATGCATCGTACATACCAAAAATCCAGACAATGACTCCTGGTATAACGAAAAATAATAACCCAATATAAATGCCCAAGAAGAACGCTATACCTTTTCCAAGGTCTCCATTATAGAATTGCCCGAGTCCGGGAATGAAAAAAGAACACAGCACTGCGATTAATGGGCTTTTTTCTTTTTCAACTTGTTTTGGTGGATCACGAATACGCATTCCACAATTTGGACAGATTTCAGCTTCCTCATGTTTTAACTCAGAGCCGCACTTTGGACAAAATGCCACATCTTTCACCATGGATTTGTAAAAATATATATTATTTTAAGGTATCGTAAATGATCTATCACTCACCCTTCTTTAGGAAAAGATCTATGGATATATGGATTTTCTCGAGATTGACAGGTTAGTAATCAATGATCAGATTGTCCCTCGAACATTTCGGGAAAATGCGAATATCCACAATTATCCCCCCATACACGACCTTCCACCTACCCACCCCCATCCCCCTCCGAATACATTCACCCCACTTACGAAAACCCTTAAAATAGCAATACGCAAATCCTCTCCTTGTATGTGACCACCGTCATCAACTCCTTCCCTCTTTCTGACGGCCGCATATAGGTGAAACAATGTCATTTCGACCATTAAACACAGGACGCGAAGCTATTGCTGAGCGTTTCGGACCCCCCGGATCCCGGCAGCCTTGCCGGACCACAACGGAAGGAAGTGCAATCAAACTCGCATGCGGGGACCCTGCATGACCAGAACAGCGGGCTCCCCCGGTATGTCTCAGCCTACAACAGAAGTGACACAGAGGGAGCTTAGTCTAACCTGTCCGGGCACGGTAAAAAACCTTACGGCAACGGCAGCGGGGTGAGCCAGATGCAACCCCAATTTTCGATTCTATGTGCCCACCGGACGGTATTCTCCGGGAGCCGCGGCAGACAGGAGGCACACTGATGGCGAAAAAGCCCAGGTGTCCCCACTACTCCGCACGGAAGAACGGCAGGTGGACCACCTTCGCCTGCACCCTGCCACCCGGCGGAACCTGCCCGGACCCCCACTGCAAGGCAAACCCCGACTACCAGGAGCCCGAGCCGGATGATACTGAATAAGGACGAGGCCATCGGCCGGAGGAACACACCCCACCGGGCGAGGACCGCCGAATACCTGGCCCGCGACCTCCTCAGGAGCCGGGGCTACACAGTCCTCCGGTCGATCGACGCCGACTTCCTGGTAAACCTCGTCGCCTGGACACCGGCCGGCGCCCCCCTCATGATCCGGGTGGCGAGCACCCGCCGGGAGCTCTCCGGCGCAGCCCAGGTCGCCACCCTGTGGCACGACGAGATCAGGGAGCTCCGTGCACTCCCCCTGCCTGCCGGCGGGNCGGTGCAGCTCTGGATCTCAGCCGACCGGAAAGGCTGGCACATCTACCAGGTCCTCCCCGGCGGCATCGTGGAGGTGGATCCGTGACCGGCCGGTTCGTCGTCGAATCCCTCCACGACCCCTTCGAGCTCGCCTGCCCGGTCTGCGGCTGCCGGTCATGGGAGCGCGACGGCAGCGACGTGAAATGCTGCGACTGTGCAGCCGAGATCCGCGTCCTCGAGGACGCCGCACAGTGCCGGATCGTCCTGGAGGTGCAGGGCGCATGATCACCCCTGGTGATGTCTCATGCCGGCAGAGGAGATAACCCGCACCCTCTCCCTCCTCTTCGCACCGGGCCAGATCGTAGAGGTCCGGGCGATCACCGAGGAGGGGATGGCCTCCGGGTACTTCGACGACCCCGGGGCCCTAACCGCAGCGGTCGCACCCCTGGACGTGACAGGGACCGCCGGCGTGTACGTGACCCTGAACGAGGTGAACCCCGCACTCCTCTCCCGGAGGGCGAACCGTATCAAGATGCGGCTCTCGAAGAAGGACGCGACAACCGCGGACACCGACATCGTCCGGCGGCGCTGGTTCCCCGTCGACATCGACCCGGTCCGCCCGTCGGGCGTATCCTCGACCGATGAGGAGCACCAGGCAGCGCTCGTCCGGGCCGCCGAAGTGGCCGCATACCTCGGCAGGGAACGCGGCTGGCCGGCGCCGGTCATGGCCGACTCGGGCAACGGCGCACACCTCCTCTACCGGATCGACATGCCAAACGACGAGGCCTGCCGCGACCTGGTGAAGCGGTGCCTCGAGGTCCTCGATGTCCTCTTCTCGAACCGGGCGAGCGCCATCGACACCGCGAACTTCAACGCCGCCCGGATCTGGAAACTCTACGGGACTGTCTCGCGCAAGGGCGACCATACCACCGACCGTCCGCACCGGCGGGCATCTCTCATCGACGCGCCCGACGAGCCCGGGACCGTGACCCGCGATATGCTCCGCGAACTCGCAGGACTCCTCCCCGTGCAGCCCCCGCCCCCGGAGAACGGGCAGAGAGCAGGTGGCGGCAGGCCGGCGATCGACCTCCGCACCTGGCTGTGCGACCACGGTATCGCCGTCGCCGACGAGAAACCCTACCAGGGCGGGACACTCTTCGTCCTGGAGGAGTGTCCCTTCTCAGGTGCCCACCGGGACGGGGCGTTTGCAATCCAGTTCGGCAGCGGGGCGGTCTATGCCGGCTGCCACCACGCCTCGTGCGGCGGCGGCTCGCAGCGGTGGAAGGAACTCCGGGAACGGTACGAGAAACGGGACGGAGGATGCGACCGTGCACGGCCACCCGCCAGGGCGGAGAGGAGACCCGTGCCTCCGGGATCGTCGGGCGGACCCGCGATGCCGCCGGACACCGATACCATCCCCGGCCGCGACGAAGCCCTCACCGTCCTGCAGCACGGCGACCCGGTCCGGGCAATGCTCCGTGCCTTCGCCCTGGACCACGTCGGCGACGAGGTGGTGGCCGAGTGCCTCGTCATGTCGCTTGCCTCCCGGTCGGTGGAAAACACCAACGGCCTCCACGTCTCGGTCACCGGCGAGAGCGGCAAGGGCAAGAGCCATGCCTTCTCCACCCTGCTCCGGCAGGTGCCGGCCCGGTTCCGGCTCGAGGGCGCCATGAGCAACAAGGCGCTCTTCTACCTGGAGGACCTGCAGCCAGGCTCGGTGATCGTCCTCGACGACCGGGCACTCTCCGACGACCTGGCCGAGATCCTGAAAGGCGTGACCACCTCCTTCCGGTCGCCGTTCGTGTACCGCACCGTCAGCCGGGACCGGCGGGCCCAGGTCTGCACCATCCCCGAGCGGTGCGTCTGGTGGGTGGCGAAGGTGGAGGGTGCGGGCGACGACCAGGTCTTCAACCGGATGCTCACCTGCTGGATCGACGACACCGAGGAGCAGGACACCCGGGTGCTGGCCCGCGTCCTTGCCCGGGCGCAGGGTATCCCCGAGAACCCTGACGAGGAACGGCCCGAAGTGATGGCCTGCAGGGCGATGTGGGAGCTGATCGGCAGGCAGCGGTTCCATGTCGTCATCCCGTTCGCCCCCCGGATCCGGTTCCAGGCGGCGGCGAACCGGCGCAACCCGGAGATGCTGCTCGACCTCGTGAAGGCGAACACGGTGCTCCGGTTCATGCAGCGGGAGCGGACGCGGGCCGGTTCACTGGCCTGCCTTGTCGCGACCCGCGAGGACTTCTTCGAGGCGACACGGCTCTACGGGCTCCTGAACGGGACCTCCGGCGGCCAGCAGACCAAGCTCACCAAGCGGGAGTCCGAGCTCCTGGAGGTCATCAGGGGCCGTGACTGGGCCGAGTTCACCATCCCGATGCTGCAACGGGAGACCAGGCTCTCGAACGCCTCGCTCCACCGCATCATCCACGGATATGCGAGCCGGGGTGCGATGTACTCGGGCCTCCTGGAGAAGTGCCCGGCGATCGCCTACACTGACCGCACGGTGGTGACCAGCGAGGCGACGGGCGGTCTCTCGATGCGGAGGCGGACCAACGCGTACACCTTCGACCACGAGATCTTCCGGTCCTGGTCGTCGGGCGGGTCGGTATGGATCGACGACAACGACGACCGGGAGAATCCTTCAGCACTTCAGCAGTCCTTCAGCAGTCCCACGGAAGGTGCTGAAGGGCACGGGGGCGACGGAGAATGCCTGGATCAGGATAATAATAATAAAAATAGTGTATGGAAAAACAAATACCCGGTATCCTTCAGCACATCCGCACACACAGAGCATCCTCCGGGTGAGGGTGCGTGTGCCCCTGCACCTGTGTGTGATCCCGAATCTGCTGAAGGGCATGATCGCACATCTCCTCTTTCGTCCCCGATTCCTGATGCGTCTCCTGATTGCGCCGGGACTACCCCACGGAAATCCCTTCAGCAGGCTGGCCCGTTCCGCGGGACTGATAACCAGGGGCGGATCGATGCCAGGGACTACAAGCCGCTCGATTTTCCGGAGCGGTCGTCCTGCCATCTCTGCGGGGCCCCGGTCTCCCACTACGTGGAGAAGCTGACGAAAGAGCGGAAGGCCCGGCCGAAGGACCAGCAGGCCGCCCGGAGGATCTGCCGGGCGTGTTTCGGGAGTGCGAAGGAGCGGGCCCAGCAGAACGCGGTCATCCTCCCGGGCACGTTCGATCTCTCCCGGATGGAGCCGGTCAGGTCGGCGATCGGCCGGTGCACGGTCTGCGATCTCGACCCGGCGGCATACATCGACCGGAGCACGGACACCCGGCTCTGCGAGGTCTGCTACCAGCGGGCGGCCCGGGTGGCAGGGTCCGGGGAGGTGGCGGGTTGAGGCTTGTGTACGACCTCCAGGCCATGGAGTGTCTCCTCACGATACCCGGAGAAGGGGACGACCGCGAGATACAGAGGATGACGATTGCCGAGGCGATCCCTGTCATCGAGGGGGAACGGCGGAGGCGGAGGCCGAAGTGGAAACGCTACTACCACTCGCACCGGGAGAAGGAGCTTGCCCGCCAGAGACGGTACCGGGCGGAGCACCGCGACCATGTTCGGGAGTACAACCGGCAGTACTACCAGGCGAGGAAGCGGCAGAAGGCCCTCGCGGAGGGGCAGGCGGTCCTCGCCCAGGAGGCGGCCGGGTGATCCCCGGCGGGCAGGGGTCCCTGGCGGGTGCCGGGATCCCGGGAGGGGTTCTCTCCTCCTCTTCTGTCGCCGAAGGGGAGCCGCTGTATGATGCCGGCCGGTGGACGGTGACGGTGTACGAGGAGTCGCCGTTTGAGAAGGTGGGCCGGCTCTACCGGGACGGCGGGTGCCTGGTGGTCAGGTCCGACCTGGACACGAGAGGGTTTTCTGTCCTGCTCGCCGATATGGCCGCCGTGCTTTCGGGCGAACCGCAGGCGGTCCGGCTGCGTGTGACGGGCGAGGTCGTTGGGGTGGTGAGCCTGTCGGCGTCGGGGAAGGCGGTGAACGTCTGGATCGACCCGGTCCTGTACACGGCTCCGCTTGCGAGGGTCATGGATGTGCTGGAGGGCCGGGCGAGGAAGGCGGCGGTGTTTACGGGGAGGGAGGCGGTGTGAAAAACGTTATCCTAACTTTTCTCTCTACGGTCTTTAGAAACTGTGATGAATGCAGAGGGCAAATTCGTTGATACAAAGAATCTGACGCTGTAAGATGCGAGATGAGCTTTAAAACAATCGCTGGGATGATTATCAGAGATTTGAGAGTGAAATAAAATATATTTTTATTCAGGAAAGGGACACATCAAACTTATTTTTTATATTAAGTATTCTTTCACCTTCTGATGGGTGATATCCAGGATAGAATCCAATAAACTGTAATATAATTGCTATTAATTTTTCTTTAATTCCGAATTCATATTTTGAAAGGATTTGTTCAAACGTTTCTTTCATTATCGCTGAAGGGTTTGAGATTCCATTCTTCTCTCTCAAGCAATTTGCTGCATATTCATCTGCTTTAAATTCAGCATGATACATTCTGCTGTAAAATAATCGATATAACAATGGAAATATAATTAAAATATATATTAGACAACTAAAAATTTCGATGAAAAATCTCCCAAGTTGTGTGAAAGTGTAAATATTCCCATTAATTACAAATACAAAATCAAAAAAACCACGAATGGGCCAATAAAAAATACAAATACCGCCAATAACAAAAATAAATAACCAAATATAATCTAAAATACATCCTCTTATAATATGACCTTCTTCATGCAGTAAAACATATTTTAGTTGGTTATCATTTAAGTTGGATAAATGATTTTTGTAAAATTTTTCATTATACCGAATTTTATTAAAAATACCTTGAATTTGTCCTGTGAATAAATTTTTTTTCAATTGCCTTTTCTTTTCAATTGATCCCTCATTTTGAAGCTCTTTCAATATTTTTATAAGTCGGTCTTCGGAATTTTCCATATACAATATAACAACAAGCTTTGTTAAATATCAGGTCAATCGTGAATCAACTTTATAGATATTGCCTCAAATTAACTTACAATATTACACAAAAAGTTAGATTTTTGAATTTTTCTCATGATCCTTCAGCAATTTTTCAAATCTTGATTTATACTGCTGTTTCATCTCATCGATCCAAAACTTAGGTGTTAGTCCTGATTCATAGTACTCCATGATTTTCAAAGAATTAAAAGGATAATTTACTGGTGTTTTCTCAATAATTTCAGCAAATATGGAATCCCGATCAATGGATCCGCCTCGATTGATATCGCGTGGTTTCATGTGAGTTATTTTATTCCGAAGAATATTCATTTCCTTAAATTTCTGCCACAACATCAAATTATTCTTCTCGATTGAAGGAATGTCAAGTATCTTTGGAAGAATTACTACGAATTTCTTGAGAAGAGATATATTGTCTTTTTGCAATTCAATTGCTGAGTAATGTTTAGGTTTTTTTTCTAATTGAAGGAAAACTGTTTTTTTACCTACTACTGAATCAATAATAAAATTGGAAAAAATTTCCAGAGTGAGGAAGGAGTAAACAACACATATCATATACTGTTCAAAGAAATCATAAAGATGAGGGAATCCTTTTGGGGGGATAATTAAACCATTACCATGAGGGAAAAATTCTACTTTTTCTTTTGTAATAAGTGCATTATAACTTGCTGTTAGTGCAATATTAAAAGCGATTTTAATAGTACTTGGAGTCCCAAAAGTGATTGAATTTGATTCCCATTTTGTCACTGTCGCTGGATAAATTGGGGTTCCTGCTGGATGAAAGGAAGTACCTGGGCCTGCTCTGGGCAAATCTTTGGATAATTTCGTAACCCCATAAATTCTCCAATCGAAATCACGCTTTTCCAACGCCATTCATCCTCCAATTCGGTTTATTATCATAAATCATTTTCATTAGTTGGGGGCAACTTTTGTAGAGATCACTCTCTTTTATTCATTTCTCTGCTCCCTCCACAATACCAATCTCCTCCTCTGTCAGTCCATACAACTCATAAACCAGAGTATCGATCTGCCTGTCGGTGGCCTCGATCTGCCGCTCGATCAGGGTCTTTTCGTGGTCGGTCTTCACATCGGCTAACTGCTTGTGAAGGGCAAGCATCCGCTCGACCAGGGCGACCATCTTGTCGTGGCGAGCCTTGTCCGCAGGATTGGAGAAGTTGATGGGATGGATGGGAAGCTGATCTAAAAATTGTTTGTTTGCTGCAAAATATCCACCACGAAAATTCGTGCTCACTTTTTTTAAATACCAATTTAATAGATTTGAATTAAAAAGACCAGTAAGATATTTCAGACTACATAATTCAGACTCTAAAGTTAATCCAAAACCACCAGTGGTTACATTAACAAAATAATAATCATCTTCGTCATAATATGCTGAAAGTCGTGAAATCATATATGGCAGCATAATTTTTGGTTGTTCCCATAAATCCAAATTTTTAGGATAGAGTTGATACCATCCAGAATTCTGAAATTTCCCATGTTCTCTATTAATTAGCAATTTTTTGTTTTTTTGTAAATATGACCAGGTTTTTGAATATTTTTCTTTCATTTCATCTTCATCAATTAATTTAAATTGTCCATTCTCATTTTTATATGGGAATAAAACGTAGGCCATAGGTTTAGCCCAATATCTCCCAATATTTCCACTTCTTACAACCGGTTTTAGTAAATCTTTCTCTAATTCAATTCCGGTCCCTAACGATTTTGAGGTGACAACGATGGTATTTGGTCCCAAAAATTCAAACGTTTTAAATAAAAATACCGTATCAGCACTGGTTTGAAGGCCAACAAATATTTTTGTGAAATCTTTTAGTTTTACTGGCATATTGAATAATTTTAAATATAGATCCCTTTCTTTACCAATAGAAAGATTCCATTCTTCTGAATTCACATCAGAAGTTAATATTACTCCAGAATTTGATTTATTCATAGTCTTCCATTTATCCAAATCATCAATATTGGTCAATAAAAACTGTGAATTTGCGTTCCGACTAAGAATTAATAAACACGTGTAAGTGGTTGCATTTTCAAATACTTGTTGATGACCAAAATGCACTATTTCTTTAATGTATTTTCCCTTCGAAATTAATCCCCGTAGTGGTTCACCATATTTTGCAGTAAAAAATTTATGCGGTAGGATATAACCAAGAAGTCCTTTTTTATTCAATAATGAAAGTCCTCTCTCTACAAATACTACATAAATGTCATAATTCCCTTTGCCTGCCGAAATGAATTTTTCCTTATAAAACTCAACTTCTTCAGGAGCCCATCCTTTCAGAGTTTGAATCCTCACATACGGCGGATTCCCAATCACCGCATCGAACCCACCCCGCTGCATGATCTCCGGAAACTCCCGGTCCCAATCGAAGGCATTGATCCGCTTCACTACCTCCGGGTCATCCAGAGTCGCCTGCACATCGGCATAGATATCTGTTCCGATGAGCGAGTTCCCGCACTTGATATTCCTGTGCAGGCTGGGCAGAGCCCGCTCCTCGAAGAGCTTGAGCTGCCTCGATACATTCTCCTCGCTCTCCTCCTCGAGCACCTTCAGGAGCAGGGAGAGCTTTGTCACCTCTACTGCCTGCGTATCGATGTCCACACCGTAGATATTGTTCAGCAGGATCCGTTTCCGCTCGGCAATCGTCAGTTTCCAGTCGCTCCTGGTTCCTGATGAAGGCCCGTTCGCGGACTTGTAGATGGGCAGGCTCGTGTCTCCTCCTGACCGCTTCTTTCCTGTTCTTGGCACCAGTTCGGGGAGCAGGGCCTGGACCTCTTTGGATGTCGCGGAATGATCCGCAAGGACCGGGACCAGGTTGTGGATATACCAGTTGAGGTGCCAGTCAAGGAGGAACTGGTAGGCGCCGAGGAGAAAGGAACCGGACCCGCATGCAGGGTCCAGGACGCGGAGTTTCGCGACATCTCGGGGTGTCTTGTCCTTCACGAGCTCTCCGACGGTGTGGTTGACGATGTAGTCCACGATGAACTCGGGAGTATAGTAGACGCCGCCGGCCTTCTTCACCTCCGGCTTGTACTCCACCTTTGCCTGGTGGCCAGGCGTGAGCCGAATCACTTTTCCGAGGAACTGTTCATAGACCTGGCCCAGGATGACCGGGGAGATGACCGAGAACTCGTACGGGCTTTCCGGGTAATACAACCGCTTGATAATCTTTTTCAGTACTGAATCGTCAATGGTGAGAGTCGGAGTGAGTCTGTCGGGCATCTCCTCCCACCCGGGTTCTTCACTGAAATGGAAGATTCCCGAATTATACCGGGTATCTGCCCGGTGGAACAATCCGAGGAGACGCTCATAGACACCCTCTCCTTCCAGCAACTTCTGAAGGCAGCCGTATTCTTCTATGCCCCGGTCCTCGCAGATGCGGAGGAAGAGGATACGGTCGATAGTCCGCTGCACCGCGACATTCATCTCTTCATGGGAGAGTTTCAAGTTCCGGATGGCGATGTTCTTTGCCAGGTCGTCCCGCCAATTCTCTATATCATCGAGGATCGCTTCATCAACCGTGGTGGTGCCTTTCTTTCCCTTCGCCCCCTTGACAAACCGGTCAAAGGAGCCCTTGAGGATACTCTCCTGTGCGAATATCGAGGCTATCCACTCCCATTTCTCGGGATAGTCCTTGTAGGTGAAGTATGCAATCCGCCAGGTGGAAGCAGTATCGCCGGGTTTTGGTTTCTTCGTGCAGTCATAGACCGCAAACTCTTCGAAGTCCGTCAGGATGGCGAGGGGCAGGCGGGCGTTCCAGGCATACCGGCGGATTTGGAGGGCTGGTCCGATATCATCTTTAATATTCACGGCCGGTTTCTTGGTTTCCACGATGAATTTCCGCTGGCCACCGATCCGGAAGGCATAGTCGATGAACTCGGTCGAGCCCCGGATCCGGATGGGATCTTCGTGGATCACTTCCTTGTAGAGTTCAGAGTAACCCCCGGTGTTGTCAACATCCCAGCCGAGGGTCTTGAAGAACGGGTCGACGAACTCCCTTCGCAACTGCGTCTCGTTGAACTGGCCTCGCTTGTAAGCCGCCTGGTGATAATCGTATTTTTCGACGAGTTTGAGAATAGCCTCCGGGACCTGTGATGATGCCTCCATGTAACCGCCTTCGTATGTAATGTTCATATCGTCAGGAATGAAGAATTATTCGATACCTATTGTTTTTAAGAGAAGAAAGGATGTGCTGGAGAGTCGGGCAAGGAAAGCGGCGGTGTGCGGGGTGAAAAGTATATTGAACATGAGTGTTCTCGAACGCCCTATACATGCGAATTGAGACAATGAAAATTAAAATTTTTAATCGTTCCACAATAGAAAGTATCTAATAAAAATCTACTATTAGCTATGGAAGCATTCAAAGATTATCCACTCATTTCTCAATATTTTGAAGAGAATTGGATTGAAAAAGAATTAAAAAATGGTAATCCCTCAAAACATCCAATAATCTATCAATTTCAGATTGATGATGAAGACGCAAATTTTTTTTTAGATTGTGTTGAGAGCAGTTTAAAGACTGTAGAGCGTGAATTGTCATCGATCAAAAAATACAAGAAGCGATTAAAACTAGAATTTTGGCCGACTTTTGCTGAAATTGAAGTTGGATCCTTTTTTAAAAATATTGGATTTAAAATTAAATTTCAACCGAAAATTGACAAGAATAAATCAAGTGATTTGTTATTGCAATATCAAGATGAATTAATCAATGTTGAAATAACAAGAAAAAACGAGCCAGAAACAAAAATACTGAAAGATTATGGTAGCATGAAAATAACAACCCTACCAACAGTATCTCCAGCGAACTATGCGGATAAGATAAATAATAAACGTGATCAACTATCGAATATTTATTCAAACATTATCTGTTTACATCTACATCCATCATTGGTGTCGAATTACCGGAATCGTCAATTAGCCTTATATGATGGGATTCTTTATCATAATGAGAACGCTGGATATATTGTATCTGGGTATTCTGCATTGCAATTTGACAAAATTTCTGCAATTCTGGAATTTTCAAATTATGGCCGAAGTCGTTTACATATCCTCCTTCATTTAAATCCAAAATCGCAGAATCCTTTAAAAGAAAACATAATCGAAAAATTTCGTTCTGAAGGAATTGAGATTGCAGAAGAGCCTTTGATACTTCCAAAATAGCTCAATTACAACTTATTAATTTTCGGAACTCTTTTCATCCTTACCCTGCTCAGAAATGAAGAGTTGTGCCCCTTTGCAAGTTGAAATATATTCAAATTGTATCATTTTTCAATATGAACCCAATTCTCCCCCCATTCCCTCATCCCCCTCAAATTATATCCCATTCCCCATTCTACCAGCTCACAGCCCTCCATCAAGGGCAGGAGTATCAGCAATGGCAGATTTTGTCCAGAAGAGTATCGTCAAGTCCGCAGTCCGTGAGCTCTCCGCTCCGATTGCAGACGCCACCACCTTTGCATCAATCGTCCAGGGCGTCCTGAGCACCAACCCCTTCGGATGCACCGCATACGAGACCTCGAGCGGCCCGCAGCCCGCCATGGCAACCAGTCGTGAAGGCTACACCGCCAAGATCCTCTACGAAGACCTGGAAGCGAAGACCGTCGGATACGTGACCGTCCGTGCACCGACCGTCGCAGCCATCGCCGCCATGAAGGCCGCGATCCTCGCCGACGAGGACATGACTACCGCCATGGGCGGCGACCCGGTGAACGACCCCGACGCCGAGCGGTATTCCTCCACTATCAAGTGCCACGACGCCACCGGCGAGATATACTACGTGGCGTTCGCCCGCGACGAAGTCCGCGTCACCTCCTACGAAGCGGACGCAATCCTCGCGACCATCGAAGCCTGGGCAGACACCGTGCCCCAGCTGGCGTGAGCGAGCCCGCTGACAACGGGACAGGAGAACGGGGACCACCCCCCTACCCCGTTCCGGCATTCTTCCCGTCTGCCCGGATCCCCGTTGTCCCCGCGAGGGAACCCGATGAACATTGAACTGACCGTGGTCGTCCTCGGAGCCGTACTGCCCATCTACCCCGCACTCTTCGTCATCTACCAGAAGATCGGGAAGTATGACGTCATGTGCGAGGACTTGAAGGCCCTCCGCGAAGAGCACGACCGGATCACCCAGGGAGGAAACCCATATGGACCCACAGCTCGTGCAGATCGTTGAATTATTCGTGGCGCTGCTGGCAGCAATCGCCGCATACTGGCAACGCACGCAGAAGATAGAGGCCAGGAACGAGACCCGTGAAGTAGTCTCCTTCTTTGACCCGGCCGACGAGACCGTCACCACACCGCCCGGAACCGTCCCGGCCCGCTCCTGGAAGATGGGCGAGGACACCAGGCGATGGGTCCTGGCCGGCCATGACCCGCACAACCAGGCAGGCCTCCTCCAGCAGATCAAGGACGCCGAGGAGAGACGCCTGGTGCACTACTACCTCACCTACCAGGACCGTGGCGGAGGATACTACGAGATCGAGTACGGCCTCATGAAGGGGTCAGGAGCAGAGGAACCGGTCTAAGGTTCTGACTGTTCCCCTCTGTTCCTTCCCTGTATCAGCCCAATAACTGATTGCCTCTACCACGAGGCATCACAGAGGGAAGATATGGTGGCGCATTGACCCCCTTTGCGCCACCTTTTCACTCGTTTCGTCACCCTCACGACATGCAATGCGGCCAAAAATTCGTCTGTCTGTTCGCCTCATCGACCTTCGGGATACCCGGGCAGCCTGTCTCCCTGTGCAGGAGGAGGCAGGTCTGGCCTGGTCTTTCATTCTCCTGCAAATTCCACGAAAATCGTTAAATACTCTCCTGACCCCAAGTTCCATGAGGTAATCAAGGTGGCAGATTTACCCATTGCGGCAGTTGTACGAATTGCCAGGAAGAACGGAGCAGAGCGGGTCGGAAGCGACGCCGCCGCTGCGCTTGTCGTAAAGACTGAAGACTACATTGCGAATCTTGTGAAAGAAGCAAACAGGCTTGCAATGCACGCAGGAAGAAAGACACTCAAGGACGAGGATATCGAGCTCGCCGCAAAGGCTCTGTAATCCTCTCCCCTCTTCCTTTCAGTTCTCCTATCGACGTATTCTCCGGGTTCCGGCCGGGGAGACTCTGGTTCCCGCGAAATTACTCATATGATGCGGATTTTCCTGGACCGCCGCCAGGTTGGTTATTCGCCCCTGTCAGCCTGATTCCCGCTCGTAAATGATTTCATGCGTTCCTCTGCGAGCTGGTGGTATTCCACCATTCTCCGTGCCTCTTCCACTGCATGCGGTTTGTCACGGATCCCGGTGAAGAGGACGCGGACCCCGTCGATGTCATCCTTGAGATAGGCTGCTTCTGGATAGAATAGGAGGATAATCTCCCCTTCCGGTCCGAAGTGGTGCTCTTCAACCTCTCCTTTCATATATCGTTCGCGTTGTTGCCTGGTCGGGGCCGCATATTTATTTTCAAATCTGAAGATTCCCATGATGATTCCTCACGTAGATTTTCGAATCCATGTAAGGATCTCATGCTGCCGTGTTCAAACGATGAGCAGGAGGAGGGTGAAAGTGAACCCTTGATTCCCTGGAAAGGAGAGCCCGCCATTCATTCTCCGTTTTGTTACGCTAAAGGAGGGGCTTCGCCCCCCGCCGCGTGGGCGCCGCCCCGGGAGTTGAATGGTTCCTATGACGGGGCATAGTGCTCCCTCCGCTTCGTCTCCGTCCGCTCCTCCTGTCGTCCGGTGCTCCTCCATTCCGCTCCACTCGCACCGAGCCCCTGCGTTTCTCTTCCTGATCCTTATCCTCTGACGCCACCAGGCTTCGTCGTCTCCTCCTCGCCGCCGGCTGCACCCTCCCGCTCGTCACATCGTGCTATCGCACCATGTTCCTCGCTGCTCACCCCATTCCTGACGCTCTGTGACTCGCTCCCGTCCTGTCGCTCGGGCCGCTGTGGCCAGATCTGGCTCCGCTGATGCATCGCCTGTTCCCCTCACCTCCGCCCTCGCGTCACGCCGGGGGATAGGCAAGTATCCCCCTCTCTCCGCACCCTCCGGGCCGGGCTCCTCCTCTCCCAGGGGAGAGGCAGTGATTGTGATGATAGCCTATCGGCCCAGGGAGTGCACCGGAGAAATGCAGACCGACCGGTCCACCTGGCAGACGGCGAGAGCGAACGAAGAGAGCGGCCGGCTGGCAGAGTGAAGCTGTCGGTCGTCAGCATGAGAGAGAAGAGCAGGAGCCAGCGGAGCGGAGGCCGCCGACGAGGCCGGAGAGGCCGAGTGCGTCGCCGGAGCGAAGCGTCACCAGGACCTGATCAACCATGCCGCAGGCCGAGCCCTCGCAGCGAGCGGAAGCGAGCAGTGGGCGAAGGCCGGAGGCCCGCCCAGGAAATCCAGGGAGGACTCCGGGAGAAAGGGTAATTGTCCCCTGCGACCGATTAGTATAGTGACCGGGGCCGGCCGGCATATACTGTCTGTCGCATGGTGGTTTCATGCCGGGATCCCCCGGTCACGTTGTCTTATTCTCCTCGATATATTGCCGGATCTGTTCGTCGGTTATGCGGTATTCCTGGCCGACCTTCACCGCCTGGAGCCGCTTGGACTTGATCATCTCGCGGATAGTCTTCACGTGCACCTTGAGGATCTCGGCCACCTCTTCTGTCGTGTAAAAAACGGGTGCGGGAGCCATCATCGCACCCCCTGGTATCGCCACATGCATCTGATCAGTCCTCCCAGGGGAGCATAATGGTTATCACCGGCTCCCCCTGGTCCCCGGGTCCGCAGACGGCCCGGAGAGTCGCGGTCTTCTCCTCGGTGATCTCGCTCCCGCCCATCGCCTCGCGGCACATGAGAAAGATGCACCGATAGGTGACAGTCGAGCGGTGGCGGCCACGGGAGGACCTGGCCGCGATGGTGAAGGTCCAGAGGAGATCCCAGAGCCTGCCGGTCACGCTCTGACCGGGCATCCGGTCCAGGTTCCCGGGATCGACGAGGTGCCAGACCTCGGCCGTCACCGCCACCGGGACGACGACCCCGGCCTCCCGGCAGATTGCGGCCGGGAGTTCGACGAGGACCCCGTCGCGGATCGCGTCCGCCCGCGTGTAGGCATGGATCACATCGCCGAAAAAGTCGGTGAGGGTGTCGCCGCTCATCTGCGGCCACCCGCCGAGGTGATGACCCGGACCTTGTCCGGATCCGGTGCCGCCCAGGCAAGATCGCAGAGGTCCCGCTCTGACAGCGGGCGGGAGCGAAAGTCCTGTTCGCGGGACACGCCGATCTTCCAGATCGCCATCTCGTAGCCGCATTCCGGGCAGGGGATATACAGCCACATCCGGCCGGCGTCGGTCACCCAGCCGGCATCGTGCGGGTAGCCGAGGACCTGGTCGCCCCGCAGGTCGCGGCCGCAGAGGCACCGGGACCGGGACGGGTCGCAGTGGTCGCGGACCCACTCGGCGACGTCGGGGAAGGGGAGATCGTGGGGGGACATTATACCCCTCCCATCATATCGCCCGCGAGCTTCCGCAGCCGGACCGCCTCCCGGATCCGGGCCTCGAACCCTGCCGGGTCGGCGAAGTCGCCGTAAATCTTGATTGCTCCACCCTTGCCGGGCGTCCCGACCTCTATACTGTCCTGGAAGGGGGACCCCTCCAGAATCTTCTTTACCGTAATAATGTGTGAGTTTTCCATGATTACACCTCGATCCGCTCGACAAATCCCAGGTGTTCCCGCTGGCTCCCGGCCGGTCCGTGCAGCCGGTAGAGCCGTCCGCGCTTGATCAGGTGGGTGAGCTCGCAGCCGGGTCCGATGATCCCGAAGTCGGCACCGAACCGGGCGAGGCAGCCGGGGAGGGTGAGGGGTTCCCCCTCCTGGATAATGATCCTCATGCCTGCGCCCCCTGGCCCGGGAGCGGGTCACAATACCAGGAGATCATATCCTGCTCCTCGGCCTCGGCCTTGCAGGCATCCCAGCCTTTCCACCGGATCCGGACCCGGTAGGAGGTCACGATATCCTCGGCCTTCACGCGGAGGTCCTGCGCCCTGGACTGCAGGACAAACGCCTGATTCTCGAGCTCGACCGCCTGCTCCTGGAGCCTGCTTATCCGGTCCAGGTCCCGGCAGGGAATCACATCGTAGACGCCCCGGGTCCTGCTCATGCCGCCACCTCGGCCGGTGATGAGGAGGAGACAACAGGGGACCCGGAGATCTCCCTCATGATCGAGACATTGGCATACTTCCGCTCACCCGATACAGCCCCCTTCACCTGGGAGAGAGGGGAGACATACCGGATCCCGTTGATCAGGTACATGACCGCCTTGCCCGACCTGCTGATCCACGCCCGCCCGACCGGTGAAGGTTCCCCGGCGGTCCGCATCACGTCGCTGATATCGAAGACATCGACCGCCCAGCGATCGAGAAGGCGGATCAGATCAGACCGGGAGATCACGGCCTGCATGGTCTTGATGTCGATACGCAGGGTGCCCTCGTACTGGCGGGCTGCCCCTATGTGTTCAAAGGTTGTTGTCTGTCGCATGGTGTTATTCACCAATATATGATAGGATTCAAAAGGTTATATAGTGCCTCCATGCGGTGTGAAAGTAATATCAAAAGGGGTTCGGCGGGCCTCCGGCCTTCGCCCACTGCCCGCTATCGCTCACTGCGAGGGCTCGGCCTGCGGCGGACCATTCCAGGGATCTTCTGTCGCTCCACTCCTGCGACGCCCTCGCCCTCCGGCCTCGGTGGCGGCCTCCGCTTCGCTGATCCAGGTGCATTGGGACCAGTGACGGCCGGCAGGCTTGACTCTCCGTGCCGGGTGCTCCCTGCCGGTCACACTCTCGCCCCGGAGGTCAACCGGCCGGCCTGGATCCACAGAGGCCCCGATCAACCGCCTGACGGCCCGAAGGGCCTCCATCCTGCCTACTGCCTCTCCCCTGGGAGAGGAGGAGCCCGGTCCGGAGGACGCGGAGAGAGGGGGATACTTGCCTATCCCCCGGCGCGACGCGAGGGCGGGAGAGTGGGTAACAGGCGACGCATCAGCGGAGCCGGACCTGGCCACAGCGGCCCGAGCGACCGGACGGGAGCGAGTCATTGAGCGTCACAGGTACAGGAAACAGCGACGAGCAGTCCGTGAAAACGGTCTGCGAGGAGCGGGGGAGTGCAGCCGCCGGCGAAGAGGAGACGACGAAGCCGGGGGCGTCGGTGGATACTGGATGAGAAAGAGACCAGGCACACGGTGTGAGCAGAGTGGAGGTGGAGGAGCACCGGACGACCAGGAGGAGCGGACGGAACCGGAACGGCGCAAAACTCTGTGTGCCGGTATCACTGTTGCCTGATATGCTGGTCCCCTCTCTCCTGCGGTCGCGTTCTGACCGGAGGGAGGAACCGCACGGGGGAGGAGACCCGTGCCGCAGGAGGAGGGGCACCGGGGAGAAGGCCCCGCCCCTTTCGGCTTGGTAGGGGCGGGGTCAGGGGTGGGGTCGGTCGCAGGGGCGAAGGATGTGTGCGGGGTAACATGAGGATTCAGGATAAGAAAGGGCCATAACGGGCAGATTAGTCTACCGGACCGTTCAAGCGGATTCACTCCTCCAATTCCCACCGTGCTACTCGTTCCCGGCAATCAGGGTCGGGGAGATAGTTCCCACGCGCTATCATGGCCTGGAGGGCCACCACAAGATCCTGCTGTGAGAGGAGCTGATGCTCATGAATGAGATCCAGGATCCACAAGACACCGTGGACCGAAATTCCTTCCTCTTCACAGAGTGCCCGGAGACGTTTGTCCCCCGTGATAACACAACAATCCCGGTGATCCGATGCATGAAGGAACAAGGACAGGTCGGACGGCTTGATTTTCCTGTATCGAGGACTGATACGAAATATCTCTGCGATATCGTCATCAGAGAGAGAAATAGCAATAAGCCCGGACCGGATAAGAGAGTCCGTGTCTACCGTCTCCCATTCGGCGAGAATAAGATCCGTCGTGCACCAGGACAGGTGAAGGTCCCACAGGATATCCAGCACGTTTCCATCGTCAAGAGAGAAAAGGACGCTGGAATCGAGAAGATATCGCAGGGACTCTTCAGGCACAGTCTACACACCCGCAGATAGTCGAGATGTCCCCGCCAAAGATCTCGTTTGCCCTGCCCCGGGAGATGATCCCCTCCGAGTACGCCCGCATGATCATGAGGTTCATCGAACTCGGTTCCTCGGGAAGATACGGTCTCATAGGCTCTACCCGGTGCCACTTGTTCTTCCTGAAGGTGATATGGATCTTCCGGAACGAATCAGGGCTGATGTACCCGTTCTCGTACGCCCGGTAGAGAATCGCCATCATCGAGAGGCCGTAGCGTTGCTTGAGGATGCATAGCTCCTCAATCCCGATTCTCTTGCGATCATCTCCCAGCTCTCTCCTGACCTGGTCCTTTGGAAAGAGGAAAGCACCTGCAAAGCGGTGATACAACCTGTCCTCGTCTATATCGGGAGCAACATCCAGGACGAGATGGCCGATCTCGTGGGCGATGGTGAGCCGTTGCCGGTCACCGCTGATATTGCGGTTCACCACAATCACAGGATATTCGTCATTGACCTTGATGGTCATCCCGACAAATGCATCGGGGGCATCTACGAGACCGATCTTGATCCCGTGGTCTTCCAAAACATCCATGAGGTTCTCGATCGGATCCAGGCCGAGGTTCCAGTACCTGCGCAACCGGACTGCAGCGTCCTCGATGTCTTCGGGGCGGCTGATGTGAATGGCTGATGGAAGATCCACCTCGCGTTTTTCATCAATGATGGCCTCGATCGTCACGAACCGCTCCAGCCAGTCCCTGGTGTCCTCGATAATTTTATTGAGTTCCTTCTGCTTCAGGGTGACTTTTTTCCTGAACGCCAGTGGCTGGAGACTCGTAATCGGCTCCTGGCGGAAGAAGTATTCGATGGGCAGGTCCAGGACCTTTGCCAGCTGTATCAACCGGGGGGAATCTGGAGTGGTGATTCCCTTCTCGTAATTGTTCAGGGCAGTCTGGGTAATTCCGAGCTTCTCGCCGAGCTCTCTCAGGCTGAGTCCTGCTTTTATCCGGCCGTACCGGATTCTCTCCCCTATATGCATGCACCTCACCACTTTACAAATTGTAATTAATCATTGTATTTGTAAAGTCATAAGGATAAGTATCTTCCGGCTTGAATAAAGGGGATGCCACCCCGTATAACGGAAGGCACCAGGAATAAAGGGTCGGTCGCAGGGGCGAAGGATTGCACCAGGCCTTCCCTATCATCACTCCTCGATAAGGATCTTCCCGTCAAGCTCGAGCAGATACGCCATGTCCCGGAACAGTGTGGGCATCTGCAGCACCGTCGCGTGCGAAAGAACAGGGACCTTCACCGGGTTGTGAGGAAACCGGCTCCCTGAACAGGCAGAAGAGATGGCACCCGCCGAACCGGCATGGATCACCGGGACATGTAGTGGTCGCCAATGGTCGCAACCGGGGTCGGCCTCTTTGTGACGCCTTTCCAACATTCAAAAATAGTGTTTTATTGAGAATTGATAAGCGGATACTGGCCAGCCTGAACTTGATTTTTCCGTGATGATTGGGGCGCCACGTCGCGGATCGTGTTGAACGGCCCCTCCGGGTTCCTCGCCCGCTCGATAACCTCGGGGTTCTTCGCGACAGCGTCCATGAACCCACGGAGCGACTCCAGTTCCCGCTCATACCGCTCGACCTGGGAGACCAGGTGGACGATGGTCTTCTGCTGCTCCTGCAGCTCGTGCTTGAGTTCTCCCTCCATCCGGTTTATCTCCTTTATCGCGTGGACGGAGAGCAGGTATTCGCCTTTCAGGTAGTACTCGGCCATCTGCTTCCTGGTGAACCGGCGGTATGCGTCGGTGAGGTAGCCGGAATGGCCCATCAGCATCTCCACGATATCGACCGGGACGGCGAGGGCGAGCTGGGACCGGAAGAATTTCCTGAGCTGGTGGATATGGAGGCTGAACCGGCCGGTCGATGGATCCCGTTCCTTGAGGCCTGCGTTCTTGATGGCCGTCCTCCAGGTGTCCTGGGCGGTCTTCATGGCGAAGGGAAACACTCTGTTGTCCCGGGAAGGGTCGGGCCTCGGCCCGGAGAAACCGTGGTTGATGAAGCCGGCGTTCTTGTTCTGGGCCTGTATCATGTACGCCTGCCTGACTTTGAACCACTCGACGAGGGCCTCCCTGGCTTCCCGGCTGATGAAGGAGAACCGCTGTTCTCCGGTCTTGGTGTGCTCGCCGCGTATCTGTATCAGGACCGGCTCGTGGTCCATGTCGATGTCGTTGAGGGTGAGGGACAGGGCTTCACCGATCCGCATGCCCGAGGATGCGAGGGTAAGGAAGAGGGCTTTTCCCTTCACGTCCATGTGCTGGACCAGCATCCGGAGGGTGTCGTGGTCAAGGTCACGCTCGACGGTCCTGGTCGAGCCTTTCGGTAGCTTGGTCCGTATTCGTTTCAGGTCCCGGGTCTTGATCTCGATGCCCAGCTCTGCAAGGAACTCTTTCCAGATTACGAAATGGTTCCGTGCTGTGTGAGGGGGTTTTCCCGCATGAGCCGAGGCGGCGGTGTAGCGAAGGAAGTCCTGCAGGTAGTCCGGGTCGGAATCCACGTATTCGTCGATCAATTGCTCATATAAGAGCAGTTCTTCCTTTTTTACTTCTCTCCCTTTTCGTTGCGGTCCGTATTTCCAGTCGACGAAGGCCATCAGGCCTGCACGGTAGTTTCTGAAGGTGTTTTCGTTCGGATAAAGAGCCAGGAAATCGGACATTCTTCCCATGTAAAAAAGAAGGCTTTATATCCTTAAAATTGTTGTTATCAATCTGTTAATACGCTATCACCACCCGTTATCGGTGTGATCCTGATGGTGGCCATCACGGTCATCCTTGCAGCGGTTATTGCGGCTTTCGTGTTCGGACTGGCTGGTACGACCGGATCATCAAAGAATGTCGGGATAACAGTCGCGAAATCCGGTGAAACACAGTTTGTTGTTACAATTCAAGGCGGAACCGATCTTCCCCAATTGAATAAATTAGAATATCAAACAAATACAACCGGTTTCCATGAAATTACTGCCCCTTCAGGGGGTTGGTCTGTTGGAATTACCAGGACCATCACTGGCTACAATGAGACCGCAGCGACAAATACCGGTGTAAGGTTAATTTTAAGAGGGACGTTTTCCGACGGATCTCAACAGGTCCTCTGGGATCGCCAGTTCTAACCCTAACTCTTTTTTCATCCATTCTCAAAGCACATTCCAAATCAACAAAAATCCCATTGCATCACTGCCTTTTGAATACTCAAAAAGAATCCCAACATCCTCTTTACAATTCAAACCCTCTCCACATTCACCCCCTTAGCAAAAACTAAAAACCCTCTCCACCTCATGCTCTTTCAATGTGACCGGTCGTGCAGCCTTCCCTTTTCACTGATAGGTCACATTGAAATGAAAAACGTTATTCAGAGGATTAAATACCGGACGCCACGTTTTTAATGGACAGGCGTTTTCCATCTGCCCGGATAACGGCAGACATTGGATCGTATCGAATGGGAACATCTACAGAGAGGATTCACCATGTGCAGAATAGCGGGCTCCCCCCTAAATGACTTCGCCTACCAAAGCTTCGACATCCAGAGGGAGCTTGACATTACCAATATGCAGGAGTCATTCACCTCGTATTCGTGGAATCTTTGGAATCCCGAAAAACGGCCTAATGGTTGAGAACTCGTCTATCCCTCGCCCGAACCCTTTCACCCCCCTGCCAGAAGGAAACCGATTTGCAAATGCCAATCCCGACAAAGCACTGTGCCAGTCTCACGACCCCGATACTCCCGGGTGTGATCCGGACCTCTTCCCATCCACCTGCCGTCAGGAACACCGGGTGGTATCGTGCGAAGAATACTTCCGCACCTTCCGCAGTTCTTCACCACCTGCGGAAGTCTTTGATTCCGATGTAAAAGCCTCTGATTCCCAAAATAATGTATATATAATATATACTTTTTTTAGTACTCTCATATACTTCCACAAATAGAGATACACACATACGCCTGATCGTCGTGCACTCCACGTCTCTCTCTCTGACCAAAGTGCGGAAGGTGCGGAAGTGTCCATGAGAGAAAACAGAGAATGAGCCTTCAATAAAAAAATCCGGTCGGAAAAAGTCCCCGTTTTCACTTCAGCACGGCCATTCAGCAGGTGAAGTGCAGAGAAGTGCTGGAGGATAGGGTGTTCTTCCTGCCCGGATCGATGCCCATGATGACAAGCCCCCCGGCCGCCCGGAGAGGATCCCCGGCTTCGTGTTTGGGTGAATCCGACCGGCCTGTGCAGTAAGCACGAGCACGACCGGGAAGTGATCGGGAAGGTCCGGCAACCCTATGCGGCATGGACACCCTTGTGGTCGGTCCCCCCGTTTCCATCTCTTCGGCATTTCGCGTGGGTCGTTGTGATAGGAAGATGAGAGGGTCTTCTCCAGCCCGCCGGCCCGCAAAGCCCATACCCCCGTAATGGTTGCTGGGAATTGGTATGGAGACGACAATTTTTCCCAATAGCATGAAAAAAAGGAGAATGCGGAAAATACCGCCCCCATCCACATCTATATATACATTCCGCTCCCATGCTTACCCGCAGGACAAAAACTGCATAGGTAATGGAAATGGATGACAGAGGTTTTAGGGGAGGGTTCAACCGGCCCCGGACAATGACAAAGACCGTTTGTGCGGACTGTGGAAAGGAATGCGAAGTACCGTTCGTCCCCACCGAAGGAAGGCCGGTATACTGCCGGGAGTGCCTGCCAAAGCACAGGAAGCCCCGGTACTAGGACTCTCACTTTTTTTCGTTGTTTCACGACCGGATGGCAGTCCCTTTTGAGGGGCTTTTTCGATCTTTGTATTTTTGAGTGGACAATAACGAACCGGTGCTGGATCGATCGTCCACTCACCCATGGAGAGTATATCCCTTCCTTCCGGTCCCCGGGAACACCCAGTTGCCGGACGGGAAACCGCAGCACCGAAACAAAAGCGAAAAGAATGTTCCGGGAAAGAGAGCAGGGACATGGTCACCTGACCGGAAGCGGCAGATCCTTTCGTGCCGTCGCCAGGAGGGGAGGGTGCCAGGAAGGTGGTCACCAGACCCCATTCCTGAAAAAATAAGACGAAACGGGGACAACAGAACTGCATCCATCGGAATGGGGGAGTGATCACCATCGCGAAGAAAAACCCGGTGCAGCCGGGCGGTCTTGCCCGCCGCCTGGGATTCTGGGAAGTGACCCTCTCGGGGGTGGGCATCATCCTCGGCGCCGGGATATATGCCCTGATCGGGGCTGCTGCCGGGAGTGCAGGGAATGCAGTCTGGCTCTCGTTTGGGGCTGCAGCCCTCGTTGCGTTTTTCACGGCCCTTTCCTACATGGAGCTTGCGTCCATGATGCCTGCCGTCGGCGCGGAATACGAGTACTGCGCCCGGGCGGTCGGGAAACGCGTGGCGATGGTGATCGGGTGGCTGATCATCTTTTCCGGTATCCTCGGGGCAGCGACGGTGTCGCTTGGGTTCGCCGGGTACCTGGAAAGCCTCCTTTCCGTTCCTCACCTCCCTGCTGCATTCGCGCTCCTCGCGGCCCTGACCGCTCTCCTCCTCGTCGGGGTGAAGGAGAGTGCCCTCGTTGCCGTTGCGTTTACCCTCGTCGAGGTGGGAGGACTCTTCCTCGTCATCATCGCGGGCATCCCGTACCTCGGGAAGGTGGACTATCTTGAGATGCCATCCGGAATACCGGGAGTCCTCTCGGCCGCAGCCCTGGTCTTTTTTGCATACCAGGGGTTCGAGGAGATGGTCAAGTTCTCGGAGGAGACGCATCGGCCGGAAAAGACGATCCCCATTGCCCTTATCGTTGCCCTCGGGATCTCGATGGCACTCTACATGCTGGTCTGCGTCTCGGCCGTGAGTGTTACCGGCTGGCAAGCCCTCTCGTCATCACCGGCACCCTTTGCAGCGGTGGCGTCCACCGCATGGGGTGCCGATGCTTCTCTCCTCATCTCCGTGATAGCGCTGTTTGCAACGGCAAACACCGCCCTCATGATGATGTTTGCCTCCTCGCGGATCTCGTACGGGATGGCCCGGGCAGGTTCCCTCCCGCCGGCCCTCGCATTCGTCCATCCCGAAAGAAAGACACCCTGGATAACGAGCATCCTCGTCGGGGCCGGTGCCCTGCTCTTCGTGTCGGCCGGGAATATTGCCTTTGTCGCAAATGTCTCGAACTTCACCCTCTTTGTCACGTTCATCGTGGTGAACCTCTCGGTCATTGTCCTCCGTTTCCGGGAGCCACGTGCCAGGCGGCCTTTTTCCGTTCCGGGAAGGGTGGGGCGGTTCCCCATCGCCCCGCTGCTTGGAATGGTCTCCTGTGCCCTCCTCCTGCTCCAGCTCGAACCTGCCGTCCTTGGCCTCGGGGCTCTCGTGACCGGGGCAGGTATTGTCGTTGCCGTCGTATTCGGGAAAAAGTGAGGCGAGTCCCTATGCTGGCCGGAGGGGAAAGACGCCTCCGGACCTCCTTGGAGGGGGTGCCGCAGCGACCGAGGGTTGATTGTCATCAGCGAACCGGAGGGGAAGGACGCCTCCGGACCTCCTCATGTGAAGATAGGGTGCGGGCAGTAATGATCGGGCACTGTGTCATGTCCTGTTCCCCAGCACTGGCCCTATCGCCAAACGGGGTGCCGCAGCGACCGAGGATTGTTTGTCATCAGCGAACCGGAGGGGAAGGACGCCTCCGGACCTCCTCATGTGAAGATAGGGTGCGGGCAGGGTTGATCGGGCTTTCTGTCATGTCCTTTTCCCCAGCACTGGCCCTATCGCCACACGGGGGTGCCGCAGCGGCGGGGCGTCAGCCCCGAGAGCGTCTGAGGAGGGGAGTGCGGTCTGTCGTCCAATTGCCCNG
>JGI11944J13513_1000057_pt1 | contig 117189 bp, 108 predicted proteins | sample TerdegcoTASludge_FD_13513 | JGI IMG/M metagenome (IMG submission 13513) | reverse complement strand
TCTGAGGGTTCACGTGCCTTCAATCTCCATTCCGGGTTATCCATTCCAGAATGGGTTTTCTTACCTCTTAGCTTTTTCGGTCGAAACCAAGTGCGTAAGTCCTAATAATATAAAATACAAGATATATTTGTCACATGACCGATGCAGGATTCTCTGATGGCATACGTTGCGTGACACATCATGATTCATGGAGTGGAGTAAATGTACTCCAGCGATACCACAAAGTACCTGATTCATATTCACCTCGAGGCAGAGGGGGTGGTCGAGAAACCTGATGTGGTGGGGGCCATTTTTGGCCAGACTGAAGGTTTGCTCGGCGACGACCTCGACCTCCGTGACCTGCAGAGGACAGGGCGACTTGGAAGGATAGATGTCCAGGTCACCAGCAAGAAAGGAGAGACAAAGGGAGAGATATACATAGCCTCGTCTCTTGACCGGGCAGAGACAGCAATTCTCGCGGCATCTTTCGAGACAATCGACCGGGTCGGACCGTGCGCTGCAAGGGTCCGCGTGGAGTCCATCGAGGATATCCGCGTCAGCAAGCGCAAGCAGGTCGTTTCCCGTGCCAAGGAACTCCTCATGGAAGCATTCGAGGACGGGGCAATCGACAGTGCCCTCCTCATCGACGAGGTGCGCGAGAGCATGAGGATGGAAAAGATCGGCACGATCGGAGAGGACAAGATCCCCGCAGGGCCGAATGTCCTTGATTCGGATGCGATCATCATCGTCGAGGGAAGGGCAGATGTCCTCAATCTCCTCCGTTTCGGGATCAAGAATGCCGTCGCAGTTGAAGGATCGCGGATACCGAAGACGATCGTCGATCTCTGCGAGAAGAAGACGGCGACAGCATTCTTTGACGGGGACAGGGGAGGGGACCTCATCCTGCGCGAGCTCCTGCAGGTCGCCGAGATCGATTTCGTCGCCTATGCGCCCCGGGGAAAGAGCGTGGAGGATCTCTCCCGGAAGGAGATCATCAAGGCCCTCCGGAACAAGATACCTGCCGATTACATCCGCGAGGAGCAGGAAGGTGCGGAAGGAGCGGAGAGGGACCCAAACCCGTCGCCGGCGGAAATTTCCCCCGGCATGGGACTGGAAGAGGGGGGGTCTCCCCCGCGGAAGAAGCGTGATGCACCGGTATCCCATCCGCCGGCGGGAGAGAAGACCGGGCCCCGGACACTCTCTGACCATCTCACCGAGGTGAAGGGACAGCGCATGGCACGGTTCCTCTCGGCAGACTATGCGATCCTGCGCGAGGTGCAGCTCGACCAGGTCGAGCGGACATTCGACGAGCTGAACGGGAATGCACGGGGCCTTGTCATCGATGGCGAGGTGACCCAGAAGATGATCGACCGGATGGTCGGGCTCGGGTATGAATACGTCGCTGCCCGGGGATACAAAGGCATAATCAAGCGTCCGCTTGCCATGAGGCTCCTTAAAATCGCCTGATCTTCTCCCCGGAGTTACTTATTTATCCACCCCCTGCCTATTCTTCTTTCCGGAAGTGAGGGTATGCACAAGGAGGAACTGATTACGCTGCACCAGATGCTCACCGAGATCAAGGACTACTTCGAATCCATGAACTCTGACCTGAAGTTCAGTAACTACTACTCACTCAAGATAAACCCATCGCAGCTGCACAAGAGCAAGATGGAACACAAGTACGCCATCTTCGTCCTCGGAAACGAGCTTGCCGATGCAATGAAAGAGGTGGAGTTTTCTGCATCCGGCCGCATATCGGCACGAATGAGGGAACTTGCGGCAAAGACACTGAAAGAAATGGAATACGCCCAGTAAATCCTTTTTCCCTGCAAGGTGCAGGGGGTATCACCTTTTGATCATTCTCTCCTGTTCAAGGAGATATTCCGCGAGAATTGCAGGGATGTTGACCCCCATGCAGTGCCAGTTCGGTGTCCCGTTCACCTCGAGGACGCAGTAATCGTCACCCCTGCGGAGCAGGTCGACTCCCCCGTAATCCACGCCAACGGCACGTGCGGCAGCGACCGCAAGGTCTGCCATCCGCGTGTCGATCTCGATGGGTCGTCCGGTACCCCCCTGGTGGATGTTGTGGGCGAGAGTGTCAGAGACACGCTCGATTGCACCAACCGCCTCCCCGTCGATGACGAACACGCGGAAATCACGGTCGTTTTGGACGTATTCCTGCAGGTAGTAGGGGGGAGGCCCGAGATCGTCCGGAGAGCCGACGAGGACAATTCCGTGCCCGTCGTATCCGTAAACTGGTTTTGAAACGATCCGCCCGTGCCGGGAGAGGAATGCGGATGCGGTCTCCTTCGACCTGGTAAAACACGTCTCCGGTGTCGGGATACCTTTTTGCACGAGAAGTGTGCTTGTCTTGACCTTGCTTGCACAGGTGAATATGGCGAGGGGCGAATTGATGACCCTGTTCTCCACGGAGAGAGCATTGATGACTTCGAACTGGACCTCGTCCTGGGTTAAGCCGCACACCCAGATGAGCGAGCCAGAGATCCCTGTCGAGAAGGGATCGATATCAGAGAGGTCTATCAGTGCATAACTCCCCCCTCTCCTCGTGATCTCGCGTGCAACCATTGCGGTCGAGTTGTCATGCGGGGTATCGGTTGGCTTGGGAACGATATGGATCATGGGTTACGCTCTGGACAGTACAGCTGGCATTATCTGGGCCTGAAAACGTATTAAGGCTCCTTTATACCCCCGCGCTGTTCCTGACAGAAGAGGCGGCACTTTCTTTTCTCTTCTCTCCAATATCATCAGACCATGCGGTACTATCCTGACCCCGCCAGGGAGATCGACCTTGTGCGTGTGAACCGTGCCATCGAGGAGGCATTCGCCGAACACGCGCGGGGACGCGTGCAGATGCCCCCCAAGCTCTACGTGACCCTCGAGAGAGGCGACTTCAGGACGATGCCGGGGTATATCCCGTCCCTGGGGATTGCCGGTGTCAAGATAGTCAACGTTCACCCGGGTAACCCTGCACGTCACCTGCCGACGGTCATGGCCCTCACGGTCATCCTCGACGTGGAGACGGGGCGCCCGGAGTCCCTCCTGAATGCAACCGACCTCACCGATCTCCGCACGGGGGCAGCGGGGGCGGTTGCCGCGAAGTACCTCTCCCCGCGCCGGAGTGTCCGCCTCGGTCTCGTGGGAGCAGGAAGGCAGGCCCGTGCACAGGTCATGGCAGTCGGGAAGGAGCTCTCCATCCGGGAGGTCCTCGTATGGAGCAGGACACGGGAAAGTGCCGAGCGATTCTGCGGGAACCTTCCCGGTGTCCCATGCAGGAGCGAGGACTTGGAGGCGGTCTGCGACTGCGACATCCTCATCACGACAACGCCCTCCCGGGAGCCGCTTGTCAGGGACAGGTGGATATCGGAAGGGACGCACATCAATGCAATCGGTGCCGATGCACCGGGAAAGCAGGAACTCGACCCCGCAATCCTGCAGAGAGCGTCAGTGTTCGTGGATGATATCCTGCAGGCTGTCCACTCGGGAGAGGTGAATGTTCCCATAGCACGGGGTCTCTACACGAAAGAGCAGATAGCAGGGACCCTTGGAGAGGTCGTAACAGGAAGGAAAGGGCGAAAGAGCGTCGATGAGATAACGGTTTTTGACTCGACAGGTCTTGCAATCCAGGATCTTGCGATCGCTGCAATCGCGCGGGAATCAGCAGAGGGAATCGATCTCCCGTTTCTCTCCTTCTCACACGATGGTTCAGGGGAATCTCCCGGGAAGGTGAGCAGTCATGGAGACGTCGTTTCCGGAGAGAAGAAAAGGAAAAAAGGCTGACCTTTCCAGCGCGGGAAGGTTTCAGCTGTCAAGCGGCCTGCTCCACTTCTTCCAGACGACCTCCCGGTACACCGGCCCACTGTTGTAGGTGCAGAACGGGATCAGTGTCCCATCGGGTGTTGCATAGTGGATGCAGCATCGCTGGACGCGGGAGAGGTCGTAGTTGTACCTGTCCATGAAGTGCATGGTCCCGACGAAGAGTGCGTTCCAGTGGAACTCGCGGAGAGCGTCGAAGTTGTGGAATACGAGTGTCTTGCCAAGCATTCTCCAGAGGTCGCGCCCGGTCCTGTGTTCTTCCTTTCGGACAGTCTGGTTCAGCTGGGAGATGATGGAGAGCAGCGCACGGTACTTCATCAGGAAGCCCCCTTTCTTCAGCCTCTCTGCAGTCTCTCCAAGCGCTGAGAGGAAGTTGTCGACATCGACGATCCTGTTGACGGGTGTCAGCCCGTCATCGTTGACAAAGACATACGTGGCAGCACCGCAGTGCTGGTGGGCGGTAAAGCGTATCTGGGGTTTTCCCGTGAATGCCTCGACGAAGTCAGAGATAGGGACGACGCAGGGGACAGGGTAGAAATCGTCTTTCTTGATGACCCCCTCGGTCTGCGCCTCGATGTTTTCGAGGAGCTCGGGGATGGTGATCCTCTCGCGGGCGACATCCTCCTCGCTTGCAGCACCCGTGAACGCGATCGGCTGGAAGTTGATCCCTCTCACGGCACGGATGTGATCTGCTGCGAACCGGATGATCTCTCCCACCTCGTGGTCGTTGCGTCCCTTGATCACCGTCGGGACGAGGACGACCCCGACCTCCAGCTTCTCGCAGTTCTCGACGACCTTCCTGTCGATCCCTATCTTGGAATTCGTCTCCTTCGTGACACCATCGAAGTGGAGGTACAGGGTGGAGAGGCCGGAATCCTTCAGCTCCTGCAGGTAGGAGGGATCGCCTGCGAGCTTGATCCCGTTCGTTGCAACCTGCACCTGCGGGAAGCCCAATAGTTTTGCCAGGGAGATGATCTCCGGGAGATCCTCCCGCATCGTGGGCTCGCCACCCGAGAACTGGACTGCAGGTGTGGGGACCGGTCTCTCCTCCCGGAGGAGACGGAGCATCTCTTCGACCTGGTCGAACGTGGGCTCGTAGATGTAGCCGCATGCGCGGGCATTTGCAAAACAGAAGTCGCAGTTGAGGTTGCAGCGGTTCGTCAGGTCGACGTTTGCAAGGAGGGTTGAAGACCTGTGGTTGGTACATATCCCGCAGTAGGAGGGGCATCCACCCGGCGGTGCCTCGCGGTGCGGGTTCTCGATGCCCTTCCCCACCGATTCGAACCGTTCGAACTTCTTCCAGAGCTCTGCATCAGACCAGTACAGGTCACGGAACTGACCATGCTCCGGGCAGGTGCGCTCGAGCCAGACCTTCCCCCCGTCTTCCAGGATTGTTGCATCGAGCACAGCGTTGCATCTCGGGCAGAGACTCCTGGTCTTCTTGAGTATTGCCGGCATGACACCAATCCACCGTCAGGTTGATAATTTTGGGATATCTTAATGCTTATAATTACTCTTTATAACAGTACCTGGAGAGCATATTATTAGTCTCGATTCGCTCTTAATAGCACTGGTTGCCGCGTTATGGTGCATGCTGCCGGCCTACGTTCCGAATTCCGTTGCCGCATGCTTTGGAGGAGGCCGGCCGATCGACGGCGGCAGGACTCTTTCAGACGGGATGCGCATATTTGGTGACGGAAAGACTTACAGGGGTTTTTTTTCAGGCGTCCTTGGAGGAATCCTCGTCGGACTTGTCCAGATGGGGTTGCAGGGAGCGCTCGATCTCTCGTTCCTCCCGGCCCAGACCCTCCTGTCCGTGACACTGCTTGCGGTGGGGGCCCTGCTGGGAGACCTCTGCAAGAGCTTCTTCAAGCGCCGCTTGAAGAAGCCAAGCGGCGGGAAGTGGCCCGTTGCAGACCAGTACGATCTCGTTGCAGGGGCCTTCCTCCTCCTCGCGCTCTTTGACCCTGCCTGGCTCTTTGAGACTGTTACGCTCCCGGTTCTCTTCTGGATCCTGATTCTGACACCTCTCCTCCATAAAATGGCAAACGTGATAGGATATGCGACAGGAGTGAAGGATGTACCATGGTAAACGAGATCGTGCAGCTCCTCCTCGAGTACGGAGCGCTTGAATTCGGGGATTTTACCCTTGCCTCCGGGGAGAGGAGTTCCTTTTACATCGACATCAAGAAGGTGGTCACGAGACCCGAAGCCCTGCAGAAGATCGCATCGCTGATCTCGCGCAGGTTCGATTTCGAGGTCGTCGCAGGTGTTGCAGTCGGGGGAATCCCCCTTGCGGTCGCAGTCTCTCTCGCGGCCAGCAAGCCCTGTGCGATTGTCCGGAGCCAGGAGAAGGGGCATGGGAAGTCCGGCAGGGTCATCGGGGACGTCAGGGGCAGGCGCGTCCTCCTCGTGGAGGACGTGACAACGTCCGGCGGGTCTGCTCTCAACGGTGTTTCTGCCCTGCGGGAAGCGGGGGGAGTCGTCGATACTGCCGTGTGCGTGGTCGACAGGGAGTCCGGGGCCGCGGCGAGCCTTGCGCGGGAGGGAGTGCGGCTCGAGGCACTGGCGAAGGTCTCCGAGATCCTGCGGGCAGAAGGCGAGAAGAGCAAGCGTTAACAGACACGGTTCCGATACATGACTATGAAGGTTCTGGTTGTGGGGGGTGGTGGCAGGGAGCATGCCATTGCAATGACGCTGTCCCGCAACAGCGATGTGGAACTGTATGCAGCGATGGCGCAGGCAAACCCCGGTATCGTCCGTCTCTGCCGGAAATTTTTCAACGGGAAGGAGACGGATGTCCCGGCGGTCACCCGTTTCGCCCGGCAGAACAGGATTGATTATGCCGTTATCGGGCCGGAGGCACCCCTCGAGGCAGGTATCGTCGACAGCCTCGAACGGGCCGGTATTCCCTGTGTAGGGCCGACGCGGGCTGCAGCCCGGCTCGAGACGGACAAGGCATTCTGCAGGGAGATGATGGAGAGGCACGGTATCGCGGGGTGCCCGCGGTTCCGTGTATTCCGGCGAGCAGGAGAAGCGATCGATTTTCTGGAGAGCTACCCCGGAGACCTTGCAATCAAGCCTGTCGGGCTCACCGGGGGAAAGGGTGTCAGGATCACGGGGGAACATGTCGATAAGGAGGGGGCAGTCCAGTATATCCGGAGCCTGCAGGGAGGAGTCGTGCTCGAGGAACGGCTTCTCGGAGAAGAGTTCACCCTCCAGGCGTTCTCTGACGGTTCGCGCATCGTTCCCATGCCGCTTGTCCAGGATCACAAGAGGGCATACGAGGGTGACCGGGGTCCGAATACAGGAGGAATGGGGTCCTACTCACTCCCTGACCACGCTCTGCCCTTCGTCTCTGAGGCGGACAGGAAGAAGGCACTTGCCATCATGCAGTCCGTTATTGCAGCGATGGCGGATGCGGGGACACCCTACCGGGGAATCCTGTATGGCCAGTTCATGAATACGCGGGATGGCCCGATGGTCATCGAGTTCAACGCCCGCTTTGGAGACCCCGAGGCAATGAATGTCCTCTCCCTCCTCGAGACAGACCTTCTCAGCATCATGGAACGGATCGTGGAAGGGAATCTCGGAAACCTTCCGGTTCAGTTCTGCCGGAAAGCCACGGTCTGCAAGTACATCGTTCCCGAGGGGTACCCGGAGTCCCCGGCAGCTGGAGAACCCATAACCCTCGGTTCCTATGAACCCGCCCTCCTGTACTATGCAAACGTCGAGGAGAGGGAGGGGAGACTCTTCACCCGTTCCTCGCGGACGCTTGCATTCGTGGGTCTTGGCGAGACGCTCTCCGATGCAGAGCGCATCGCGGAAAAAGCTGCATCCGGCGTGGGAGGGAGAGTCAGGTACCGGCGGGACATCGGGACACAGGAACTCCTCGATCGCCGGATAGAGCACATGAGGGGACTTTTATGAAACGTGACCTGATCTCGATCCTCGATATATCAGCTGACGAGCTGGACCATCTCCTTGCCGAGGCCTCTTCCCTGAAGAGAATGCGCAGGGCAGGAAAGCCCCACGCCGTCCTCCCCGGCCGGACACTTGCCATGATCTTTGAAAAGTCATCGACGCGTACCCGGATCTCCTTCGAAGTCGGGATGGCGGAACTGGGAGGGACTGCCCTCTTCCTGAATGTGCAGGACCTGCAGGTCGGGAGGGGAGAGGAGATACGCGATACCGCAAGGGTTGCATCGCGGTACGTCTCTGCCGTGATGATCCGGGCATACCGGCACTCGACCATCGAGGAATTCGCACGCTACGCGACGATACCTGTCATCAACGGGCTCTCCGACCTTGAGCATCCCTGCCAGATCCTTGCCGATATCATGACCATCAGGGAGCATTTCGGGCGGACTGATGGGATCAGGGTAGGATGGGTGGGAGACGGGGACAACGTCTGCAATTCCCTTCTCCTCTCGTCAGCACTCACGGGGATGGAGATCACCGTCGCATCCCCGCCGGGGTTCCAGCCGGGGAAGGATATCCTCGAGCTGGCACGTTCCCGAGGCGGCAGGGTCAGGGTCGTTAAGGATCCCGGAGAAGCTGTCCGGGATGCCCACGTGGTCGTGACCGATACGTGGGTCTCGATGGGCACGGAGGAAGAGCGTGATGCAAGGCTCCGCGCCTTTTCCGGGTACACGATCGATTCGGGACTGATGCGGCGTGCGGCACCTGACGCGATATTCATGCACTGCCTCCCGGCCCACAGGGGCCAGGAGGTCACCGATGAGGTGATCGAAGGTCCGCAGAGTGTCGTCTTTGACGAGGCAGAGAACCGGCTCCACGCGCAGATGGCACTGCTCGTGTTCCTGATGCGCCAGTGAGGTCATTTAACCAGAATTAACCGGGTTGATAGAGAAATCGAGGAGGAATGGATAAAAAGGACAGATCTCCTATTCACCGATGAACTTCCTGAGTTCCTGGTAGAGGAAGTCCTGGACCTCCTCCACCGTTTTTCTCTTCCCCCGGAATGCGAGGAGCTCTCGCTCGTCACCGTCCATGTTGGCGAAGTACAGCCTCTGTTTTCGTTCCACGAGTTCCACGTCGAATTTCCGGATGATATCTGCGATGATCGAGCGGGGGACCCCGGGCGGTATCAGGAGATCGAAGAGCGGCTCTTCCTGGCCTGCTTCTTCGTCATGTCTGGTATCTCTCTCTTTCTCTTTCATTTCGTCTGTCATGATGCACTCTCCTCATTTACCCACTTTAATCCTCCGGGCCATGATGCAGGGTCCCCCGCGGACTCCGCCGATGGGGTTCTTGGGTTTTCCAAGGGAGTTCATGCACCTGCCCATGAGTGCGGCCCCGCGGGCAAGGCCATCGTCCACGAAGACAAGGTGGTCATTGGGGTTTTCAAAGAGATTTCGCTCCGTTATTCCTTCGAGAATGTACTCGGGTTTCCTCCCGGAGATGGCTGCCCTCCCCGTGAACCCGATACTGGAGTTGGGAAGGACAAGGCCGAGATCGTTTGCAACATCGACGAGGCGAAGCGCCATGCGTGCACAGACCCTGTCGATGACTTCGTTGAGGAGGCCGAGGCCATGCCGCTCGTAGATCTCGCGCCCGAGATCCGCAAGATCCGGAAGAGTACTTCCATTTTCGCCTGCATCGCAGCCAATGAGGGCAACTCCGGACTCTTTTGCCACATCGGCATACACAGGAACCCTCCCGAACCTCTTCCTCTCGGGGGGCACGAGCCTGATATCGATGAGTTCGTGGGCACGCTCGACATACCGCCTGACAACGTCACTCTGGCCTTTGAGGGTGAAATCACGAACGACGCTCCTGTCCCCGAATATATCGAGTGCAGTGCCCGTCCTCGGGTCGACGAGGCCGGTACCCTTGATGATTGCATCAGGGATCGCCCCTGCAAGTCCGCAGAAGTTCCCGATGGTCTTTGCGAAAGGGTTGGGCTCGTTCGGTGCGACGTCGCTCGTGATCCTGCCGTCAAGGGTGGTCCCAAAATCGATGGAAATGCAGGGGTTCCTGAAATCGACAGGGGTCCACTTCGCCCCCTCCTTGATCCCTGCCATCGCAAGCTCGCCTTCCATCTCGTTTGCGACCATCTCGACACCCGTGCTCCCGACCGGGGGGATGACTCCTGCAACCGCACCAACGAAGACGACCTTGTCGGCATAGCTGTACGGCTGGAGTTTCTGTGCCTGGTTTGCCTTGGACATCGGGGGAGTCATCTTCCGCGGCGGAACCCCGGCAAGGAGGCAGCCGTTGGCCAGCGCAAGGACGAACTCGCCCACCTGGTCCGGCGAGTCCATGGCGGCGACAACTCCCGTGCTCCGCACGACGAAATCGAGGTCCTTCTGGATGTCGAGGTGTGCCTCCTCGTGGCACTGGAGGAGCGTATCCCTGACAAGTTCGGTGACCGATTCACGGGTCAGCTGCGTCCCGTCGAGGGTCTCGCCAAAGATCTCCTCCCCGGGTTTTGGTTTTCTCACGTCCCTGCTCATCCGGACGGTCTTGTGGATGACATAACTCATCCCTGTCTCGAGGTTGACGCCGGTCAGGATGCACTTCGTCGTGGTGTTCCCCATCTCGACGGATGCCACGATGAAGTAGGGTTTTATTTTAAACTCGGGGACATACACACCCGGTCCGTGCGCGATGGACGGGGGAGGCGGACTTTCGACGATGTGAGGCCGCGGTTTAAAAAATCGGTCAAAAAAACGCGCACACATATCTATATCGTTTGAGAAGCTTGAGGGGCATAATTCTTTCGATTTGGACTGCTGACACACCTAATGGGAGATTTTCGTTTGATAAACGACCAGCACTCCGGAAAATTTCCTCTCACGCCCTAGGTACGATCATCTCCTCACTGAACCATCTCCTGCCTGACGGACAGGGCGTTTGCGTGGAGTCTGCATTCCATGTCCTGGCGAGTTGCAGATCACAACTTTTTTATGACGACACTGAGAAAGGGCTTTATATGGAGTTGCAGGACCCCCGCGGATGGGTCTTTTATTACCTGATCTGTTTTGTAGCGCTGCTCTGGGTTGGTTTTCTCTCAGCGCAGGGCGTCATGATCTTCGTCAGCCTCTTTCTCACACTCATCGTCCTTGGGTTTTCAGTGATCCTGTGTGCAATGCTGATCATTGAGACAAGGAAGGAACGACACGATTGAAGGAAAATATTCTTTTTTTCCGGGAGAAAAGATAACCTTTTAAGTAGTCAAAGGCACAACCCATCCGTGAAGGGAGCATGCGGACAAGTTCAGTGACAATGCTTCTCATTGCGGTCCTGATGATCATCATCATCCTCGCCCTCATCGTGATCATCGGTCTGACGGTCATGCTCAACACCGGTGCAGGTTCCAGCCAGGAGCAGAGTGCGATCATGCAGTTTGTCACCTTCTCCCAGGATCTATTGATTGGAATATTCGATACCATCAGACAGTGGTTCGACTATCTCATGGTCCAGATCCAGAAATTATCCCAGCACCTCTGAAGAGAAACCGATTATCTGGTTCCGGAAAGGGAATGGGTCCTTCTCTCCTTTTCTCTCATTCTTCTGCACCTGTCTTTGCTGGGATCACTGTTCTGCCCTCTCTCCTGTAATAGTATTATCCCCTCTCCCGACAATGGCCCTGTGTGACAGGTATCAGGTGATCGGATGGTGGAGATGGTAACGGTCAAGGGAAAGAAGAAGGGAGAGATCCGTCTGTTTGCTCTCTCCACGTGTGGCTGGTGCGCAAAGACAAAGGAACTCCTCAATTCTCTCGGAGTGGAATACAGCTATGTATTCGTCGACCTCCTTCCCAGCGAGGAGATCGAGAGTGCGCTCGCGGAAGTGGAGAAGTATAACCCTCTTGGTTCCTTTCCCACCCTCGTCATCAATGGGTCGCGGGTCATCGTCGGGTTCAGGGAGAGAGAGATCAGGGAGGCACTCCGATGAGCGGGGACGCGATCCCGGAAGAGGCCGTCGAAGAGAGGGTGCGTTCGCTTCGCAGGGATGCGGAATCGGGCGGATACTTCCTCAACCCCGACGATTCTTTTGTCCGGCAGCTTGCACGGGGGATCTGCACCAACGAGAAACGGTACGGGTACCCCTCCTGTCCGTGCAGGCTGGCTTCCGGAAAAAGAGAAGAAGACCGCGACATCATCTGCCCCTGCGATTACCGCGATCCCGACCTCGAGGAGTTTGGCGCATGTTACTGTGCGCTCTATGTCTCCCCTGCTGTCGCAGAGGGAAAGATGGCACCAGCCCCAGTCCCTGAAAGGCGCCCGCCCCGGTCCAGAAGGAAGGCTATCTCATCTCCCATGAAAGGTACCGGGCAGCTTCCCCTGCCGGTATGGCGATGCAGGGTCTGCGGGTATCTCTGTGCACGGGAGAATCCTCCCCTCGTCTGCCCGGTCTGCAAGGCACAAAAGGACCGGTTTGAACGTTTCCTGTGAGCCGGATGGGAGAGAGACATCTCTCTTTTTCCGGGAAGATCGCCAGCGTTCTCTCTCATGGGGAGCGGGCAATGTGCGCATCCTCATGTATCTTTATCGCCTAATGATGAAGACATGACAGAACAGGTCGCAATCGAGATCGTGGGCCTGAGGGACTCGCCATGTTCTCCGTTTCCCTGTGACGAGACCCGCAGTTGCGGTCTCTCCGAGTGCCACCCGTCAGGAAAGCTCGTCCCCGCATATGAAGCGCTGAAAAATGAGATTCTTGCGAGATATGGAGATGCAGTCTCGGTAACCCTGACCCTCATCGATGAGGAGGTCCCGCCCCATGTCAGGGATATCATCGCTGATAAGTATCCCCCCATCCCGTTCGTCATCATCAACAATTCACTTGTCCCGATGGGGAGAATCTCACTCCCGCTGATTGTGAAGGAGATAGAAAAGAGGATCGGGGGATCCTAGACGACCTTTGTCAGTTCGCCGGTCTCCAGGTTGTAATAGAGGCCATGAACCTGGATCTTCTTTTCAAGGAGAGCCGCTTTCACGATGGGGTAGTTCTTCAGGTGCTCGATCTGCAGGAAGATATTCTCCTTCTCGATCATCTCGGAGCGGGCCTTCTTCTCTTCCGGTGTTTTCGGAGGGGGAATACGTGCATCCACGCGCTTTTTTGCCTCGATGGCGTTGTTCAGCCAGAGGGGGATGTACACATCGTCTGTCTCCTTGTCGAGAGCCTTGATCGCCCCGCAGTCAGAGTGCCCGCAGATGACGATGTCCTTGACCTTGAGGTGACGGATGGCATATTCGAGGACCGTCGCGAAGTTCCAGTCGTGCAGGGGAGCGACGTTCCCGATGTTCCGGTGGACGAAGAGGGTCCCCGGGAGTGCCTGGGTGATATGCCCGGACTGGATACGGGAATCCGAACACGTGATCCAGAGGACAGAGGGGTTCTGGCCCCTGGTCAGTTCCCTGTAGTGGTCGATGTTCTCGTGGAAAAAACCCTCTCTGAACTTTTTGTTTCCTTCAAGCAGCCTGTCAATCATGGAACAATCACTTCGATGGGATGGAATCGTGGACGAACCTGCTCCATGGCAGGAACAGAAACGTCCCTTCGAAGAGTACCGTGCACGGTATGCCTAAAAGATTCCTATTTGTTCCCCGGCATCAGAACATGGAGAGAGGGATGAGAGACTTTTCATTTCCCTGGACTTGGAGGAGAAACAGGGAAACAGCTCGAAATTTTCCGATGCGATACTGGGAGATAGATTTTGCGAGGGGTGTCGCCGTGGTCATGATGGTGGTCTTCCATTTCGTCTTCGACCTCCATTACCTGGGAATCGAGGACAATCATGCCTCCTTTGCATGCTGGAGGCTCCTTGCAGTCTGCACCGCAACTCTCTTCCTCTTCCTTGTCGGGCTCTCCCTGACGATCAGCAGCGCAAGGGCAGCAGAGATCCTCGACAGGCGGGCCTACATTCTCAAGTTCGTCAGGCGGGGGGGAGGAATATTCTCCCTCGGTCTCCTGATCACCCTTGTCACCCTCATTTTCGTCCCTTCAGCGCCTATTCTCTTTGGGATCCTCCACCTGATCGGCATAGCAGTCATGCTCGCGCCCCTGTATCTCCCCTATACGTGGGAGAACCTTGCTACAGGAGTTGCCCTGATCGTCGCAGGGGTTGGAATGGACAGGATATCCGGCCCGCTCTCCCTGCTATGGCTCGGCATCCATCCCGATTCATTCGCAAGCCTCGATTACACGCCCCTTGTTCCGTGGCTTGGTCTCGTCCTCCTGGGAGTCTTTGCGGGAAAAATTCTGTACCCGGGAGGGAGGAGAAGAGTCAACGTTCCCGCTGCACCCCTTCCCGGCGGAAACGGTGTCTGTCTCCTCGGGCGGCATTCCCTGTTTGTCTACGTGATACACCAGCCACTCATCCTCCTCGTCATCTCTCTTGCATGGGGATTCCCGGCCTCCCTGTAGGAGAAAACGACAAGATGATCCCTTACGTGATCCCCAGATATCAGGATGCCATGTCAGAACGGAAAACGGTAAAAATGTCTCACTCCGGGATGCTCTCCCGGAGGGTTATGTGGAAGGCAACACCTTTTGTGTGATCCGAAGGAACCCTGTCGGAGACTGTAATATCTCCACCATACCGCGCAAGGAGCATCTTTACAATTGTGAGCCCAAGGCCCTTTCCCCGCTCTCCGGGTTCGAGCCGGACGAAACGCCTGAATATAATTCTTTTCAGGTCGTCAGGAATTCCCGGGCCGTTATCAGAAACGGTTACCTTCACCTGCCCGGTTGCGGGTCTCTCCACGGATATGAAGATCTTTACGCCTCGGCCTCCGAACTTGATGCTGTTTCCGATGAGATTTGAAAAGACCTCACCGAGCAGCTCGTCTGCCCACACCTGAACGGGAAGTCCCCTGTAGGTGATGCTGATATCGGAATACATGAGTATCTCTTTCTGAATTGCCGTATCAAGGTCAACGGGCTTGAGATCTGCCTTCTTTCCATGTATTTTGCGAATGGTCTCCACGTTTCGGATGATTTCCCTGCTTTTTTTGATGCCTTCGATCATCTTTCTGGCAATGTTTTGCGGTTCTCCGGAAATCATTTCGAGGAGGAGATCGCCATACCAGAGAGAGGCAAGATTTGCATTGTTAATATCATGCATCAGGACATCCAGGTAGAGATTTGCCTCCTGGTTGGACTCTGCAAGATCCTCCATCAGGTGAATCCTCCTGACTGCTGTCGCTATCCCGCTTGCCAGGGACTGGAGCAGCTGGTCAGGTAGTGAAAAGGGAGCTTTTTTTGAGATGAAGAAGAGAGCACCGGCCATACCATCCCCCCCTGTCAGGGGAACAACCATCCCTGCACGGGGAGTCCCGTTTGAGACTTCACGGTCCTCTCCCCATGAAAAGTTGCCGGCGCCAGCCATTGCAGCTTTCCATTCTCTGGCAACCCCCGAATCGGGAGATTCCACTGCTTTGAGAAGCTCGGGCTCTCCATCACAAAACAGCGACGGGGGATGCCCCTCGCGGAAGAGAGAAGCCCCGCAGAGATCGCATCCTGTGCACATCCTGATTTCTGCAAGGACAGACCGCATCATTTTTCCGATATCGGTGGCAGCCGATGCCTCCATGGCCAACCGGTTGATCAATGCAAGCTGTTTATTCTTCTCCTGCAATTCTTTTTCCTGGTCAATGCGTCCGGAGATATCGATGACCATGAGAACCATCATGCGCCCGGGGAGTCTGGCACCCGAGATCAGGACAGGGACTGATATTCCATCAGACCTCCTCAGTGAAGTCTCGAACTGCGGGACGGTCCCCTCTTTTTCCAGCATTTCGAGAAAAAGCCTTCTTGCGGCTTCATCATTCCAGAACTCTATAAATTGTCCTCCGCGGAGGTCATGGGGGTGTGCCCTGAGGATCACGCTCCCCTTCGGATTCACTTCCTCGATGAGAAGTCCGGAGGTCCCATTTTTCACGATGAATATCCCTGCTTCAGAACTGTTGAATATACCCCTGTAACGCGCCTCTCTCTCCCGCATCTCCCCCGACAGGGACGAAATGACCACGGAAACAGCAATGAGAACATAGAAACTCGCGGTTGTAACTGCGAAAGAGATTTCGGAAAGGCTGGGATAGGCAAAAAGGTAGACGGAAAAAACCTCCAGGATTCCCACTATCACGGCGAATATGACACCATGACGGGGAAACCAGTATGCTGCAAGGATGATCGGGAAGAAAAAGAGCAGCGGAGTGAAGACAAAGAGACCATTCGCCAGTCCCCCGGCGTAGGCAATACATGAAACCAGGGTAACCACACCGAGAATGGCAATGTTTTTATCAACATTCAAAGGGAGTACCGGCGTGTCCGGCATGGAGGCACCACAGTGATTATACATTTTTTCCTGAGATCATTTAAAAACATGGGTGACACTGGGATTCAACAGGTGTGCCAAGAGATTACCCGGGATGGGAGGATAGTATCAGCGGGTCAGTGTCTTTGGATTCAGCTTGAGGATGGTCTGGGCCTTATCGAAGGAGCGCCGTGCCTCCTCGTACTTCCCGAGTTCCTTGAGGCAGACTCCCCTGTAATTCCATGCGTTCACGTTGTCGGGTTCTTTGTGGAGAACGATATCAAAACAGGCGATAGCCTTTTCGTAGAGAGAAAAATCTCCTGTCTCCCTCCCGAGCCTCTCGAGTGTCTCACCCTTGGCATAATAGGTGGCAGGTATTCTGTCATCGAGGTCAATTGCCCGTTCGAAACACTGGAGTGCCTCCTCGTACCTCCCGAGCTCTTTGAGGCACGTCCCTCTCTCTCTCCACGCGTCCACGTGTCCCGGGTCCATCTCGATAACACGGTCAAAACACTCTATCGCGTCCAGGAATCGACCCTGCTTGTAGTAAAGGTCCATTCCCCTCTTGAACCAGCTTGCAGTCGATTTTCCAAATATCCTGTCGAAAAGCCCGATATCCTTTTCCCTTGCGATTTCGGCCTGCTGCTTCTCGGTTACCCTGCGGATAGCAGTGATATCCCGGACAGATTCAATCGCCCCGATGACTGAACCTTTCCGGTCAGAAATCAGGGTAGCCCTCGACCAGAGCACGGCCGGCTTTCCTTTGAGGAATGCCTCCGGGTTCTCCGCCGTGAGCGAATTTCCATCCTTCTGGATGTTCTGGTAAGACAGGGCCCTGATAGCCTCTTCTGACCTGTTGAAGAGATTGACAAGGAGAGGACGCCTTTTTCCGTAAAAAGGCAATGAATATTCAAAGTTGCCCTTTCCAATCATCTGTGTGGCCGGAATGCCCGTCAGGTCTTCCATGGCCCTGTTCCAGGAGATGACACGTCCCTCCCTGTCGATGGCAAAGGTGGCATCGGGAAGGTGGTTAATGATATCGACCATCTGCCGGTCGGCAATGTGGAGGGAGTCCTCGGCGGTTCTCCGGCTGATTGCCTGGCGGATCATCCTGTCGAGTTCTGTGAACTGGGCTTTCGGGTCCTGACCCTTTGTGAGATAGAAATCTGCTCTGTTATTGAGAGCCTCGACAGCCACGTGTTCCCTGCCCTTCCCCGTGAAGATGATGAACGGGGTGAGGTCGCCTTCGGCCCGGAGAATCTTGAGAAAGACGATCCCGTCCATCAGGGGCATTTCGTAATCGCAGACAATGGCATCATAACTACGGGTTTTTAAGAGTTCAAGGGCTTCGATGGCGGACCTGCAGGTCTCGACCCTGAGCTCTCCTGACCTTTCGAGGAAAAGCTTGGTAATCTCGAGCAGTGCAGGCTCGTCATCGATGAAAAGGACTGATATCTTACTGTTTCCGTGAGTCTCTGCCATTTTATGGAAGAATTATTTTTTACTCGTTGTACTTAACCTTTTCATACAAGAAAGGAGAGACACCCACGGCACTGCTCCCACGGTGTGCCGTTCTGGTTTCAGGTAAAATCCAGTTCCTTCCTGCTCGTATCGCGGATCGCTGATTGATATCTCCTGATGGCGTTGTCTGATGGAAAAGGAAACATGAATCAGAAAAAGAGGGGGACGTCATGGAATCTGTCGACATCGAACAACCCCCTCTCTGTTATCCTGAGGTGGGGAATGACTGTCAGGCAGAGGAAGGAGAGGTACATGAATGCGTCAGGAATCGCACCGAGATTCTCTGCCATCTCGTGGAGTGCAGAAAGCCTCCCGGAAACCTCTTCTGCAGGGAAAAGAGACATGAGACCTGCACATTCGAGAGGCAGGGTGACAGTCGTTTTCCCGTCTGTTGCAGCAAGTCCCCCGCCGGTGGTGATGACTGATGATAGTGCATGCCTGATCGCTCTATCGTCTGCACCGACGGCGACGAGATTATGCGCATCGTGCGAGACACTCCCTGCGATAGCACCGGTGTGCATGCCAAACCCATGAACGAGACCCACACTGGTCTTTCCTCTCCTGTACCGGCTGCAGACGACAGCCTTCAGGATATCCCTGTCAGTGTCAGGGACTCCTGCCGCACCAATCTCAAGAGAGAGCGCTTCCGTCAGGATCTGCCCGGGAACGAGCCCTATCACCCTTGCGGTGCCCTGCCCGGATACCGCGAGATCCGCTATCTCCGGGACGCGGGCTTCCATCGGGGTGACCGGGGGCCGGGAGGGTTCCGGCATGTAGGACGAGACGGGTCTACCCCTGAAAAACGTTGTCTTGATGCGGAAGGGGGAGCCATCTTCCAGCACGCAGAGATCTGCCCTCCTCCCGGGTGCGATAGCACCGCGGTCATCGAGCCGGAAACGATCTGCAGGAGAGAGTGTAGCCATCCGGAGGGCGGTTTCGAGATCGAGACCATACTCGAGGGACTTCCGGATACAGTCATCGATGTGGCCATCCCTGCACAGGATATCAGCATGCCGGTCATCCGTTGCATACGCAAGGCGCGGGGCAGTGCACCGGTTAACGAGAGGCAGGAGTGCGTGGAGATTCTTCTCCGTTGTCCCCTCCCTGATGAAGACATACATGCCGCGCATCAGTTTCTCGCGTGCTTCGGCAATCCCTGTGCTCTCGTGGTCGCTCTGTATCCCGGCACAGATATATGCGTTGAGGGATGGCCCTGACAGGAGGGGGGCGTGTCCGTCCCTTAAAGAAAAAAGCGCAATCTTTTCCCATACCTCTCTGTCTTTTCCGAGGACACCGGGGACGTTCATCACCTCTCCAAGGCCGATGACTCCTTCCCTTCCCGAGAACCTCGCCAGATCGACAGCCGAGAGGGTCGCCCCGCCGGGATCGAGGGGTGTTGCAGGAACACACGAGGGAAGCATGAACAGGATGTCGACAGGGAGTCCTTCTCTTTCTCTCAGCATGTACTCGAGTCCCACGGCGCCACAGACGTTGGCGATCTCGTGGGGGTCTGCGATCACCGTTGCGGTCCCGTGCGAGGCGACAACCCGTGCATAGTGCGCAGGGATAAGGAGAGAACTCTCGATGTGCACGTGCGCATCGATGAGGCCGGGAATGACCCTCTTCCCGGAGAGGTCATGGGTGACCCCTGCCTTGTACCCTTTCCCCGTTCCCACCACCCATCCGCCGCTTACGGCAATATCGGTCTCGCACCAGTCGCACGAGAAGGGATCGTAAAGGCATGCCCGTGTGAACAGGAGATCAGCCGGCCTCTGCCCGAGTGCTGCATCGATGAACTCCCTCTGGAAAAAGGGTTGTCGAATCCGTTCCATCAGGAATACCTGCAGCATCTGGTGTCAAATATTTTCTTGACATGGATTTTCTTGACATGGCCCGGTCTTTTCCGGGAAAGGAGAAAGAACAATACTCTTTCCCACCCCATATATCCCTGATGTGTCAGGAACCAGCCTTCCCGTCAGATGAACCGGGGGTTTTGCCATGAACGAACTCCTCCTGTTCGGGGTGGTCATCGGGGGAATATTTTCGGCCATCGGGAGTGCAATTCTCGTCCACATGGGCGAGCTGATCGACCGGTTCCCTCAGGGTGACGAGGAAGAAAGGGAGAGGAGCGTCTGGAGCCCCCGGGAGTTCACACGGTATGCCGTGCTCCTGTACTGGCCCCTGTACATCGTGGGGGCCGCCATGCTCATCCCGGGAACACGGATCCTGACGGTCGGGGGAATCGCACTGATCGCCGGTCTCGTTCTCTTCATGCTCACGGCACTGATCTTCTCGGTGGCCACATATAACCTCATGCAGTCAGGACGGGACGGGAAATCCCCGCGTCGCGGTCTTGGATCAGTCCTTGCAGCAGGGAACCTCTTCCGGATCTCCCCGTACAGACCGGGGAAACACGGCAGCCGGAAACAGGAGAGGAAGTCAGGGACGGATCAGGATCTGCAGAGGGACAGGGAGTGAGCATACAAAGGGATACCCCGTGATCTGCTCCACCCTGTATGAAAAACTAAAGGAAAAGACTCAAAGAAAAGATAATGAATTTATCCGAAGAGAACCCGGGATCTCTCGAGAGCCTCGACTGCCGGGAGTTTCTTTCCCGTCAGGAACTCGATGCACGCTCCCCCTCCCGTGGATATGTGCGAGAAGTCCCGGTCGATTCCCATCTTCTCAACGACCGCCGCCGTGTGACCGCCACCGATAATGGAGAACTCGGCCCTTGATGCAGCCCTGAGGAGTTCATGGGTGCCGGTCGCATAGTCGGCATCCTCGAAGACGCCAGCCGGCCCGTTGAACACAACTGTCCGGCACGATCGGATTTTTTCCGAGATGCAGGAAATGGCGTCCATCCCTGCGTCGAGTATCATGGCATCTTCGGGAATGGACTCTGCAGGATATTCCACCCTCCGTCCTGCTTCCTTGACCGCGACAGAGGTGGGATAGATGATCCTGTCCCTGTACGGGCCAAGGAGGCGTCTTGCCCTCTCAATCTCCTTCTCGTAACCGAGCTGCTGGATGACCTGGAACGATCCCTTTCCGATCCGGAACCCTGCGGCAAGGAGGAAGACATTAGCAACAACACCCGTGACGATAACGAGATCCGCAACGTTGCTCTCGAGAACGTGTTCTGCGACAGAGAGGGAATCGTCCACCTTCGTCCCGCCGAGTACCATGCAGACCGGGCCCGGGGCATTCTCAAAGACCCTGCTTAACGTTGTCACCTCCTTCTCCATCAGGAGACCTGCAACAGACCGCATGACCATCGGGAGACCGACAATGGTGGGCTGGGAACGGTGTGCCGTTCCAAATGCGTCATTAACGAAGAGGTCACCCATCTGGGAGAGCTTCTTGACAAGGTGGGTCTTTGCGGCGTCTTCGGGTTTCAGGGTGAGGTTCTCCTCGGCATTGAACCTGACATTCTCGAGTATCAGGACATCCCCGTTCTTCATCCTGCGCACAGCATCACGGGCGCACTGCCCGAAGATATCGTCGATGTACCTGACCTTTCTCTGGAGGAGCCCTTCCAGTCTCTCCGCGTGCCCTTCAAGAGTCGTGAAATCCTTCTTTCCCGGCCTGCTCTGGTGGGTGATTATCACCACGCGTGACCCCGAGAGAGCCTGGATCGTGGGGAGATGCTCGCGGAAGCGCTTGTCATCGAGGATGTGATGGCTGGTCGGGTCGATGGGAGAATTGAGATCCAGCCGCAGGAGGACGGTCCTGTTCTTTAGCTGGACATCCTTCAGGGTCCCGATTGGCATCACTGTCACATCCAGTCTTTCAGGCGTTCCTCGCCTTGATTTTCTTCAGACGGAAGAGTTCTTCCCTCTCCATCTCGTCAAGACGCATCTTGATGAAATCACGCGCAGCCGTCATCTCGGGGATGACCTTGAACTCGAGGGCGTTGACCCGCCGCTTGGTGGACTCGATCTCGTCGAGGAGACGCTTCATCGTCGTCTCCACCTCCGCGCTGCGGATTATTGCTTCCACGAGTTCCTCGAACGCAAGTGCCGTTTCGTCGATAACGGGTGTCGTCCCGAGGAGGCCGTAGCCCCGTTCCATCAGGCTCTTTTTCACCTTCGATGCATCGATCTCGGGGACAACGACACCCATGATGTTCTTGCTTGTTACGGTTATAGCAGGGACTTCCGGAACGGAGAACGCTGCTGCCTTGACACCGATGGCCCCCTCGACCGTGTTGGCCACTGCCATCAGTTCCCTCGCACGTTCGTACTTCTCAAGGAGGTCCCCCCGCGTGTCCTTTGCCTGCTCGAGAACCTTGAAAAACTCCAGGATAAGCCCGTCCCTCTTCATCTTGAGGATTTTATAACCCCTTTCCGAGAGCGTGATCTTCTTCTTGAGGTTGATTAATTCCGACCGTGTGGGCTTGATATCTCGGAGTGCCACGTGGATCTACCCCCCGGCCTTTGCTGCCTGCCGGAACTTGGGATGGTACCTGCTGATCAGCTCGCGGTCGATACGGACGAGCTGTTCCACGGGCAGTGTCGCGAGGAGGTTCCACCCGAGGTCAAGGGTCTCCTCGATCGTCCGATCTTCGTTGTATCCCTGCCGCACGAACCGGTTCTCGAAGAGGTCTGCAAACTCGAGGAACATCCTGTCACGCTCGGAGAGGGCATCCTTGCCCACGATCGCGACGAGGCCGCGGAGGTCATTGCCCTCTGCGTAGGCTGCGTAGAGCTGGTCAGAGACCTTCTTGTGATCCTCGCGCGTGTGGCCTTTCCCGATACCGAGGTTCATCAGCCGGGAGAGCGACGGGAGGACGTTGATGGGCGGGTAGATACCTTTCCTGTGGAGTTCCCTGCTGACCACGATCTGGCCCTCCGTGATGTAGCCTGTGAGGTCGGGGATCGGGTGCGTGATATCGTCACCGGGCATCGTGAGAATCGGGAACTGGGTTATCGATCCTTTCTTGCCCTTGACGATCCCGGCCCTCTCGTAGATGCCTGCAAGGTCGGTGTACATGTACCCGGGATAGCCGCGCCGTCCGGGCACCTCCTCCCGTGCAGCGCCGATCTGCCGGAGTGCCTCGCAATAATTTGTCATGTCTGTCAGGATAACGAGGACGTGCATCCCCAGATCGAATGCGAGGTACTCGGCGGTGGTGAGTGCGAGCCGTGGCGTGATGATCCGCTCGACGGCAGGGTCATCGGCGAGGTTGAGGAAGACGACCGCACGCTCGAGCGCCCCCGTCCGCTCGAAGTCCTGCATGAAATAATTGGCCTCTTCCTTCGTAATGCCCATTGCAGCGAAGACCACTGCAAAGGCTTCCCTGGATCCCGGCACCTTAGCCTGCCGCGCAATCTGGAGCGCGATCTGGTTGTGCGGGAGGCCGGCGCCAGAGAAGATCGGGAGTTTCTGACCGCGGACAAGGGTATTCGTTCCATCGATCGTGGAGATACCGGTCTGGATGAAGTCATTGGGAGACCCGCGGGCATAGGGGTTGATTGCTGCACCGGTGATGTCGAGGCGTTTTTCAGGGACGATCTCGGGCCCGCCGTCGATGGGTTTTCCCCCGCCGGAGAGGATGCGCCCGAGCATGTCCCGGCCGACCGGCATCTTGATGGTCTCGCCCGTGAACCGGACCCCGCTGTCCCTGCCGATTCCAGCCGTTGTCTCGAAGACCTGGACCACGACCAGCTGGTCGCTCGTGTCAAGGACCTGTCCCCGCTTGATGGAACCATCGAAGAGGACGATGTTGACCAGTTCTCCGTACCCGACGGGTTCTGTCTTCTCCACAAAGACCAGGGGACCTGCAATCTGGGTAATTGTCCTGTATTCCTTCATGCTGCCGACCTCAGTGCATTGAATTCTGCTTCCATCTCACCCTGGATCTTTGCGAGAGCCGGGACGTAGTCCTTGATGAACTTGATCTGGGGCAGTTCGTTCTTGGACTTGACTGCAAGGATCTGCTGGGGCGTTACACCTGCATTCTGTGCAGCATAGGCAAGGTCGGAGTACTGCCGGATCGCCTTCATCATGTCGTACTGCTTCTTCATGTCGCAGAAGGTGTCCACGGCATCGTAGGCGTTCTGCTGGAGGAATATCTCGCGGATCATCCTTGCCACCTCGATGGTGATCTGTTCGGCCTCCGGGAGCGCATCGGATCCGACGAGCTGGACAATCTCCTGGAGTTCTGCCTCCTTCTGGAGGATCTCCATTGCCCATGAACGGAGGGAGTTCCACTCCGGGGAGACTTCGCGGTCATACCATTCCTGCAGGCTCCCAAGGTACAGCGAGTACGAGTTGAGCCAGTTTATGGCAGGGAAGTGGCGTCTCTGGGAGAGCTTTGCGTCGAGCGCCCAGAACACCTTCACGATGCGGAGTGTATTCTGCGTGACCGGCTCGGAGAAGTCACCGCCGGGTGGCGAGACAGCACCGATTACAGAGACTGACCCCATCTTTCCACCGAGTGTTTTGACACGTCCTGCACGCTCGTAGAACTCGGACAGGCGGGCGGCAAGGTACGCAGGGTACCCCTCTTCGCCGGGCATCTCCTCGAGACGGGAGGAGATCTCGCGCATGGCCTCTGCCCACCGCGACGTCGAGTCCGCCATCAGAGAGACATCGTACCCCATGTCCCTGAAATACTCTGCGATGGTGATCCCGGTATAGACAGATGCCTCCCGGGCAGCGACGGGCATGTTGCTCGTGTTTGCGATAAGGACGGTCCTCTCCATCAGAGGCTTTCCGGTTTTGGGATCCTCGAGTTCAGGGAACTCTGTCAGGACCTCGGTCATCTCGTTGCCCCGCTCACCGCACCCGATGTAGACGACGATCTCGGCATCGCTCCACTTAGCCAGCTGTTGCTGCGTGACGGTCTTTCCACTCCCGAACGGGCCGGGAATTGCAGCAGTGCCTCCCTTTGCAATGGGGAAGAGACCATCCAGGATCCGCTGACCTGTGATGAGCGGGATCGTCGGGTTCATCTTCTCCAGCACGGGGCGCGGGACACGGACGGGCCACTTCTGCATCATGGAAAGCGCAGTCCCGTCGTCCAGTGTGCAGACGACCTCGTCCACTGTGAAGGATCCTGACCTGATACTCCTGACAGTGCCTCCCTTCACGGTGGGGGGCACGAGGATCCTGTGGACGATATTCGTCTCCTGGACTTCCCCGATGACCGAACCGGGTCCGACAGTCTGGCCTTCCCGGACGACAGGACGGAACTCCCATTTCCGCGAGTGGTCGAGTCCGGGTGCAGACACTCCCCTCTGGATGAAGTCACCCATCTTGTCGACAAGTACGGACAGGGGCCGCTGTATCCCATCGTAGATACTGGTCAGCAGTCCCGGTCCGAGTTCAACGGCAAGGGAGAGTCCCGTGTTTACCACCGGCTCGCCCGGCCGAATTCCCGAGGTGTCCTCGTAGACCTGGATGATGATGTTCTCACCCTGGATCTTGATCACCTCTCCCATGAGTTCTTCCCTGCCGACCTTGACCACGTCGTACATGTGGGCCTCAATTCCCACAGCAGTGACCACGGGACCGGCAATTCGCTTGAGAACTCCTGTCTTTGTTGTCTTTGTGTCCTGTGCTTTCACTTCCACAGATCAACACCCACTGAACGCTTTATTCTCTCCCTCATGGAGAGTCCCCCTTCCTCGGCTCCAATCGTGATGACCGTTGGTTTCACGGACTCTTCAAGGGTCATCTGCAGCCTCCTCGGGATCTTCCGGATATCCCCGCTCTGCAGGACCAGGATTCCCACATCCGGATCCTCGAGGACGCGGTTGATATTCTCCACGAGTCTCTCGGTACTCTCGGCCGCATAGGTCTTCCGGATACCGGCAAGGCGGAAACCGAGTATGAACTCCTGGTTTCCAATCACTGCAATTTCCATCACATCACCAGATATCCACGGATCCTCTCGGGTGTCAGCCCGGACTCCTTCCCCCTTGCGAGGGCACGGAGGTTGAAGATCTCGTACTTTTTCATCTCCAGGTACGCAAGGATGGGGTGGATGGAGAAGGGATGGAGCTTGGACATGGTCTCCATCTCGGCAATCTGTCCCTTGATCAGTTCGATCTCGATCTCACGCAGCGATCTCTCCTCCCGGAGCCTCTCGAGCAGGTCCCGGATCTGCCTGACTTTCACGAGGGGCGAAAGGGCATCGATGAACTCGTTTGTATCCTTTATCTGGAAGATGCGCTGGAGAGCCTGGGGCGGGATCGTCCCTCCGGCAATGAGGATTCCGGAAATATCGGTAACGGATGGATCGGCACGGACGCGGAAGATCGTCCTGATGTTCGTGATATCGATATCCAGCGTGATGTAGTCTAGGAACTGCCTGCCACCCTTGATACCGCTCTCTGCATAGGCAATCAGGTCGGCATAGAACTGCTTGTAGAGCTCATTCTCGACCTTCGGGAGGATCTCCTCCCTGACTCCACCCTCCATCATCCGGGACAGGAGGGGGTGGATGCTCTTTCCCCTCAGGGCATCGATGACCCTTTCAGGCGTTGGTTCCTCGAGGAGACGGTCGAGGAATATCCTGTCCAGTTCCCCTGCCGGAACAAGGATCTCCTTGATCTTCCCCTTCTTCTCCCCGTGGAGTTTTCCCCGGATGATTGTCAGGACATTCTGGATATCCCATCGCCTCAGGTATGCCCGTGTCAGGTCTTTGAGGGTCCCTGGCGTTATCTTCTGGATGTTCTGATACTCCTTCGCGAGGTTCCACGACAGGGCAATCTCGATGAGGTCTATTCCCCCAAAGGAGGTTGCGAGTTCATCCACTTCCTTTTTGTACTGAGATTCGCCCACGAATCTCGTGATCTCGGCAAGCCCCATGTTCAGCATGCGCATGTACTCCTCCCGGGGGAGGAGCTTGGATTTGCGTACCCGCATCCGCGTGCAGACATAGATGTAGGGTACCGGGCCGGCTCTCACTTCTGCCATGGGAGCACCACCTCATCCGAAGAGCAGGTCTGATGCATCCTTGAGGCCTGATTCCCACACCATGTCAAGGAAGGTTCGGTAACTGTAATCGAGCTGCAGGCTCCCGTCCCTGCTCTCGACGATCACTCCACCGTCGATGTCGGCATCACTTCCTAGGGAAAAGTTCCGGAACTCGGGGTTCTGCGAGAGAACCTCCTCGAGAATCTTCCGGTGACGGGAATTCACATGCACGACCCCCTCCTGGATCTGGGTTTTTGCTTCTTTGAGGAGATTGGTGATGGCCTCCCGGTGGAAGCTCTCGGGCATACCGGCGATTGCTTCCCGTGCATGCTGGTAGACCCTGTCCAGAAGTTCCTTCTGGGTGTTGAGCATCTCCCTTTTTACCTGGAGATTGGCCGCAGAGACCTCCTGGCTCATGATATACGCGGCCTGCCTCTCCACCTCCTCGTTTGCGGCCTGCTTGATCTTTCCGGCACGTTCCTGGGCAGCCGTGAGAACCCTGGCTGTCTCTTCCTGGCTCTCTTTTCTGATCCTCTCGACTTCCTGTCTTCCTCGCTCGCGGATCTCTTCAAGGACTGCCTCCAATCCCATGGTCAGCTCCTAGAAGAGTAACAGGAGTCCGACCACAAGACCGAAGATCACGATGGTCTCAGGGATGACCGTGAGCAGGAGAACCAGCCCGAAGATATCCTTGTTCTCGGCTGTTGCTCCCACAGCCGCAGAACCGATAGCCATCTCGGCAAGACCGGTCCCGATGCCCGTCAGCCCGACGGCGATCCCTGCACCGAGTGCTTTCATTCCAAGCTGCGATGCCTTGACCATCTCGACAGTCATTTCCGTTGCTGCTACTGCTGCTGCTTCTGCCATGTTTTAATCCTCCACAAATCTCTTTTTCATTCCAAAAGGATTGTATTTCCTGCCTCCACCCTTGTAGAACTTGGTGAAGAATTCGACATACTGTAACCTGAGCGACTGGAGTGCCCCACCGAGCATCCCGAGCACGGTGTTCAGGAGATGCCCGATGACGAGCACGATACCGCCGATGACGATGAGAATTATCCCCAGTGCGGTCAGTGACTCGAGCTGGGGCTCGATGATCAGCCCGATGGCAATAAAATTCACCACCATGGCAATGGCCACGGAAGAGAGCCCGACACCCACGAGACGGGCATAGGAGAGAACGTGGCTCATGATCGTTGGTAACTCGACGACCTCGAGCGGCGAGTCCATGACAATGAACAGGACTCCCAGCACGATCATGACAAGCCCGGCGACCGAGGCGAGGTTCAATCCCGGCACGACCGCTGCCATCCCCGTGAGATCCGGCATGAGTGGCATCGAGAAAGAAGCCCATATCATCACCAGGATCCCCCAGAGGACCATGATCCAGCCGAGGTTGGCAAGAACTGCCTTTACCCTGTGGGAACCATGATCCTGCCGGGCATGGTTGACCATCCCGAGCAGACGTCCGAGCGTGATCTGGAGGATACCGATCCAGATTGCCATGATCATCAGACCCGTCACGTCAGGACCGTGTCCGCCCGCGTGCCCTCCGATGTTGAGATGCCGGGAGAACAGTACAGGCTCCCAGGGAAGGGAGAAACCAAAGACCTCCGAGAAGAGGATACCGAAAACGATACTCGAGATACTCGCGTTCCGGAGGATGGCCGCGAGTTTCTGTACCTCTTCTCCCTTCATGACCCTGCCAAGCCCAAGGCTCAGGGCAAGGAGAACTGCACCGTAACCCACGTCTCCAAGGATTATCCCGAAGAAGATGGGGAATATGATCGAGACGATCAGGGTCGGGTCAAGCTCCGTGTACCTCGGACGGGAGTAGACGTCCATGAGCATCTCGGTCGGTTTGGCAAACCCGGGGTTCCGGTACTCCACTGGGGGGCTCTCCGGGAACTCGGACGGGTCACACTCGTACACAAAGACTTTTCCTCCCGTGGCGTAATGGATGCCCTCCTTCAGTCTCTCCAGCTGCTGCGTCGGGACCCATCCTTCAACGACGAATGACTGTCCTGTCGTCGCAAACCGGAGGGGAGCCTCGGCCATTTCGACGTCTGCTGTGAGCAGTTCGTGGCATGCGAGGAAGAGATCCCTGTGACGCGTCCTGATGTCGTGGAGTTTCCGGTTGATCTCCTCCATCTCTCCTTTCCTCGCGAGGATCTGGCTCTCATAAAACCCAATCCGGTCCCTGGCAATGCCCTCCTCGTCAGGAATCGCGACTGCCTGGAACTGTGCCTCGAGAAGGGCCTGGTCGACAGTGGGACGGTCCTTTACAGGTACCACGATGGTGATGAACTTCCCCTTCTTCGTATCAGAAGAAAAGATCTCGTGCGGGACATCGAGGGAGAGAGGCTTCGAGATGTACCCGCATAAGACCGAGAACATCTTCAAACCCCGGAGGAGTGAGAGATCGAAGGGAACATCCTGGAAGGGACGCAGACTGTCGATCTTCTGTTCGTACTCCTTTATCTGGGCATCGATTTTTGCCCTTTTTCCAAGGAGTTCCTCTGTCTCCTGCTCGAGGAGTGGAAGTTCTTTCTCGACGACCTGTTTTAAGTGGGCACTGTTCAATTTCCTGCTTCCGGAAACATCCTCGTCCTCACGAATGCCAAAGGAACCGGTGATTCCCCGGAGCCTGATCAGTTGCCGGGACGTCTCGTTTGCAGCGGGGAGAGGAGTTCCTATCCGGTAACCCTCGTACTCTTTGCTGTCTTTCTCAACAAAGTCCTCGATGTGGAAGAGGTGTTGCCGGTATAACTCCCGGATCACAGGCTCCATCTGGGATTTCGTGGCTGTGATGAGGACACGGGTCATCCCTTCAGGAGTGAACATGGAGTCGCTCCCTGAACCGCGATACAAGGAGTTCGGCAGCTTTTGGGAGGTTGCGCGAACCTCTCTGCCTCAGTTCATCGGCGCGGTTCCTGCCCTCTCTCAGGATTTCATCGCGTTTCCTTGCGGCGTTTTCCCGAATTTCAGCCAGTCTGGCCTTCTTGTACTCCTCTGCATCATGCGTTGCTTTCATGACGAGGTTGTCAGCTTCCAGTTCGGCATGAGCGGCATTACGCCTGCGCTCGGCGTTCGCTTCGCTGATCATCTTTTCGTACTCGGATTCGGTCAGTTTAATCTTCTGCAAGACCTCAGTCTTCATCCAACCCTCCTCTTACGGCACCAAAAAATGTAGACCGGAATTGTTCTTATATCTGTTGATATTTTTTCCGGGAAAAATGGGTGTTGGAAGGTTCAATATCGAAACAGAAGTTTTTTCATGAAGAATAGGGAAAAAACCGGGAAAAAAACCGGTCACCGTGGGATGAAAGAATACCTCCTGTGCGCCCGTCATTTTCCGTATCCCGCTGACCAGGGGTCACCGGACGCCTCCACGATGGTCTCGGGCAGGGAGATGACTCCCGCTTCCACGCCGGGAGGGATATTCGAAACGTGGATTCCCGACAGGTACCCTTCAAGGAGAATTCCCCCGAGTTCAGTGGAGGAACACAGGATGTCCTGTTCGGGGTGTGTCCCGCGGGCAATGGTGCAGGAGAGGAGGATCTTTTCTCCTGCGGAGACGACGTAGCGGAGCCTCCGGGATCCGGGGTGGTCTTTTGGCAGGACGAGGAGCGGGACGTGGTGATCCCTGACGAGGCAGAAGAGCATGAGGGCCGCAAGGACTGATCCCCCCTCGGGTGCTGAGACCGCGATGAGATGGTGCGGCCAGACAGCCTGGCAGTATTCATCGGATTGAGTCTCGATGCAGAGGCTGAAACGTGAGCAGGCCTGCCCTGCAACGAGGAACGAGGTCTCTCCCCTGACCATGAGCAACTCGTGTTCTTTTGGATTGAAAATGGATACGGGCATCAGTGTTTCTCCTCTTTCAGAGCACCAGGTTGAAGATGACGAGGGCAATTGCAAGCATGATGCACGAGTGTTTCAACCCTGCCTTGAGGGATCCCTCACCCATCTGGCCGGCGATCAGGCCGGACATCACAGCCTGGAGAACAACGGAATGGTACATGAGGCGGAGTATCGACTTGATCGAGGAACCACTGACACTTGAGAGCGGTGTTCCCTGGGGAATCGGCCCGACCCCGACGTTCCCAAGGATCGGAATGAAGTTATTGGCGATGATGCCCACGACAAAGACAAAGACCACGAAGGCCATGTAAATGATCGCGGTGTAGATGAACATATCGGAGAGCCGCTCGCGCTTGAGCAGGTCTGACATCTTTGCATCGCTTGCAGCAATTGCAAGGACATCGCCAATGGAACCGCTCATCTGGCTTGCCTTCGTGATGAGGGACACGGTGCGGGCGATGAGAGGCGTCCGTACACGATCCTCGAAACGGAGGAGGGCGTCCGTGAAACTTGCCCCCCAGTCAATGTCTCTTTTTATCCTCTTTATCTCGTAGGAGAGGAGCCCGAGGTTCGTGTTGACCATGATCGAGATCGCCTGTGCAATCGTGAGGCCGACCTGGTTGATACCTGCCATCCGCTCGAGGAACTCGGGGATGAGGGCTTCCATCCCCTCGATGTTCCGCCGCCACATCTCGTAGAAGAACGAGTAGGGCGCGAGCACGATGAGGAGGGCAATCATGACGTGATCATCGATGACATCGATGTAGAGCTCGATATCATGGTACTGGGGGACGACGAGGTACAGGGCGATGAGATATATGACGGCTATCGGGACGGTGAAAAGGAGGGTGTAGGTGTAGTTCTTGACGAAGAACTCGAAGGGATGCCGGAAAAATTCCCGCAGTCTCCGGACCCTGTCGTAGCGGGCGAGCCTCGAGAAGAAGGGCTCCTCACCCGCGCGATGGAACACCGGGACATCGGAGTACTCGTGGAGAAGTTTCACCCTCACGAAGCGCTCCACTATCTCGCTTTTTAAGGATATGAGGTCGATGAGGAGGATGAATACAGCTGAACCGATGGGAAAGACAAGGTACACGACAGCCGTCAGCTGGAGGATTGCCATTCCTCCCATCATTCCCATCACGACCATGATGATGATTAAAAAGAGGGGACCGGCAACAAAGAGGGTGACATATGACTCGGCGACAAGGGAGAGGAACTGCAGGAACTGCTTCTGCTCGAACCGTGCCTCCTCCTGGTAGAGCCTCACCCTTCCGCCGAGGAACCCGACAAGGTCACCCCCGCTCTCGATGACAGAGACCATGTCCTCAACAAACTGCTTTAACTTCTCTGACGGGGTGGTCTCAATCAGGTGCCGGAGAGCGGTGATAACATCATATCCAAAGAAGTCCGCGTCGCGGACGACCTGCCGGAATTCAAGGGCCACCTCCCCGTAAATTTTTGCATTCTCCGAGAGAGATCGGAATATCGTCATCATCTGGGCCCCGCCCTTGCGCATGGCATACATGTACGCAACGGCATTGTGGAGGGTCAGGTTGATCTTCGTGGCCCTGTTCTTCTTCTGCATCGAGGGGTAGCGGAGCGTGAACAGAAAGACAAGGACAAAACCCAGGAAAAAGGAAAATATCGCTCCTGCAATCTGCATCGGAAATGCATAGGGGGATTGTGGTTCGATCCTGCCGGGAACAGGGAGGGAGAAGACATTATAAATACCCGTGTATCCACCACCCTGCACAGAAAAGACCACGATTCCCGTGAGCCAGAACCCGAGCAGCGCAAAAGCAATGCCCGCAATCACACCTGCCCGGATAGCATGGGAAAGATAGTGCTCCAGGGTTATGCCGAAACGGGCTGATTCAAGGTCTGATTTGAGCTCCTGGTACTTCAGGGGATTCTTCTGTATCCTTCTCCGCAAGAATGAATTGAGGCTCATTCCAGGACCCGGGAGAGATCATCGAGGTTTCGGGTCACCATCTCGGGATCGATGCTGTACGCCTGGAATACCCGGGATGCCCGCACGTAGTCGATGATACCCTGTCTTTCCATGGCGAGGAGGACGTTTCTCCTTGCCGCGATTTCAGATTCCAGTCTCTCACGGCTCCATCCCCTCCGCTCGGCGATGTCTGCATAGACCTGGGATCTCCCCTTGTACGTGAAGGCGTCATGGACAGGGTCATACACAAAGACAGTGTTCACGCGGAGGTTTCCTGTCGAAGGGTCGATCCCGGCAATCTCGACGATCTCGAGCGACCGTCTCACGCGTTCCGTCCCCCTGTAGATCAGGGCCTGGACGCTCACGATGTTGAGAGCGGTGATCATGTTCCTCGGGACATTGAGCGGTTCGTTTTCGAGCCGGTGGATTGCTGCATCAACGCTGCCGGCATGCATGGTGGAGAACGTTGTGTGGCCCGTGTTCATCGCCTGGAAGAGCGTCTGCGCCTCGACTCCCCTCACCTCCCCGACGAGGATGTACTCCGGGCGCTGGCGCATTGCAGCCCGTAGCAGGTCGAACATCGTGATGATGTTTGCCCCCTCCGAGACCATCTCGCGGGTCACACTTGCGATCCAGTTCTCGTGGTAGAGGGTGATCTCGCGGGTATCCTCGATGCTCACGACTTTTGCCATCGGCGGGATGAAGAAGGAGACAGCGTTGAGGGACGTGGTCTTGCCGGATGCCGTCCCCCCGATAAAGAGGAGACTCTTTTGATTTTCGATGGCGAGCCAGAAATAGACGAGTTCCTCCACGCTGAATGTTTTGTACTGCAGCAGCTCAACAGGTGAGAACGGTTCCTCCCGGAATTTCCTGATTGTGAAAGAGGTTCCCCGGGTCGTAACCTCAGTCCCGAGGGTGAGCTGGAGCCTCGAGCCATCCGGAAGCGTGGCATCGAGCATGGGGGTTCCCGTGGAAATATGCTTTCCCGAGCGCTGGGCGAGGGTGATGGCAAGGGAATTCAGCACCTCGGGCTCGAACATGATATTTGTCCTGACATTCCGGTACCTGCGGTGGTAGAGAAAGAGGGGTATCCTGTGACCATCGCACGATATGTCCTCGAGGTTGCGGTCCTTCATCAGGGCATCGATCCGGCCCCACCCGATGAAATTGCGTATGAGGTAGTACTGGATACGGAAAATGCTCTGATCTTCAAGACGTATCCCGTATTCGTGCAAAAGACCCTGCATCTTTTCGAGTAGGAGTGTCCTCTTGTCCAGCGCAATTTCCTCGTCGGTGAGGATGAGGGCAGAACGCATGTCCTCGTGGAGCCTCTCGAGCAGTTCATACTCGAACTCGGAGAGCTTGGGCTCGAAGAGGAGATACTCGTACTGGTTGGTCTTTTCGTTCAGGGCAATGACAACGAGTGACCTCCCTTCGTCGACGTAGTACCTCTCGATCTCCTTATATCGCGGGGGGATCTCTGCCTCGACAAGCGACCCGTCCCTTGCGCAGTCGTACTCGGGGAAGGAGACCGCGATCTTTTTCTTCTTCAGGAGATCGACAAACGAGAACTCCGGCGGGGTGGTCTCCACCACGTCCTCTCCACCGACAGGTCTGAGCCTCTTTACCAGACCATGGATATCCGGTATTCTGATTGCCACGGGTATAAACCTGCCCTGCGCCCCATGGAAAAGGCGCATAAACACTTCAGGATGTGTTTCCCGCACATATATATTAAATCATGGCGAAAGGTAACGGGAAGAGAGGTAAAAGACGGCCCGATCCTTCCAGTCACTCCAATGACAGAAATGAAAATGTATTTTCAGTAACTTATGATACCACACCATAGAGAAGAGGTTCTGAATGGACGAAATGGTGCGCCGCAGGATGATGCCAACCGGGATCCCCTCCCTCGACCCGGTCATCGAGGGGGGCGTTCCCCCCGGATCACTCATGCTCCTCCTGGGAGACATCGGTGCGGGCTGCAATGAATTTGCATACACTTCCGTGATGCTCCTTTCCCGCGAGAGCCATGCAAAGCCCGATGACCCGGAGAGAGTCCCAAGGGAGGTCTGGTATATCACATTCACAAAGAGCAAAAATGACGTCCTTTCAGAGCTGACGCATGCATTCCACCCCGACCTCACAAAGGGCCTTCTGGACGTGAAATTTATCGACCTATCTCCCATCTATTTCGATTCAAGCATCGTCCCGCTCGACTGGTACTCAAAGAAAGACATCTATTCCCGGCTCCAGTCGCGGGGAGAACACGACACAATCCTTGGGGCACTCGCAGGCAGGCTCAGTTCGATCCCAAAAAACAGCCTCATCGTCTTTGACTCCCTCACGGATCTTGCAACCCAGCATGCAAAGGAAGGTCTCTGGGGTGACTTTGCGGCCTTTCTGCGCGGTCTCCAGCGGGTCACGAAGGAATGGAATACAACGGTGTACCTCATCCTCACGAAGGGCATACTCGACATTTCAAAGGAGATAGAGATCTCGGACATCTCTGATGCTGTCATTTTCTTCGCCTGGGAAGAAACAACCGGAGGCCGGCGGCAGAGAGTGATGTACTTCGAGAAGTTCCGGTCTCTCATGCCTCACCTCGAGGAGAATGACCTCGTCAAGTTCGCCGTGCGGATATCTTCGAACGAGGGTTTTGACGTGAGCAACATCAGGGTGGTCATATGATGGGAGGGGAGCGTGTCAGGATCGGCATCGAGGGCCTCGACCAGATGATGGGGGGCGGGCTCATCCCGGGGAGCATCTGTGCAATCATCGGAACATATGGGACAGGCAAGACCACGTTTGGCCTGCAGTTTGCATGGGAAGGACTGACTCACGGGGAGAGGGTCATCTACATCAGCCTCGAGGAGAACAGGGAACGGCTGCTCCTTTACATGCAGGACAAGGGATGGGATATCGTGCCATTCTGCGATGGCAGGTTCACCGTGCTCAAGCTCGACCCTTCTGACTTCAACCTTGCAATCAACAGTATCAAGAACGAGCTTCCAGCCCTCGTCCAGCAGGTGGGAGCAAAGCGGGTGGTTATCGACCCCGTCTCCCTCTTCGAAGACCTCTTCGATCGGAACTCTGACCGCCGGCGGGAGATGTTCCGGCTGATCGATACCCTGAGGGCCCAGGAGTGCACGATTGTGATCACAAGCGAGACGGACAAGGACAACCCCTTCACGAGCAGGCATAACCTCATCGAGTACCTTGCCGACACGGTCATCCTCCTCCGCTATGTCCGGCCCTCGGATCTGACGGATGTCCACCTGGCGCTGGAAGTCGTCAAGATGCGACTCTCACCGCATTCCCGCGAGATAAAACCCTACGAGATCCAGCAGAACCAGGTTCTCGTTTACACGGAAGCAAACGTCTTTTGAGAGGAAAAATTATCAGAATCCTTCCATCCCGAGGAGATGGAGGATGATGACGATGAGTGCCCCGGGGATACCGCCGAGGATGCAGAGGAGGATGTTTACAAGCGAGTACGGGATATCCGGCCTCGACAGGGTGTGCATGATCCCGGTGAGGTTCACCAGGAACAGGATGAGGAGGCCGAGGATCGAGTTGATGATGAGCTTCGTGATATCTTTCAGAACGAAGAAGAGCACGACCGCAATCAGGATACCTGCTGCCAGAACGGTGTAATCGAAGTTCATTCTTATTTACCAATGATCCTCTGGTTTTTTAATCTTATCGAGGGAAGAACGCAGCATCCGACCACTTTCTCCTCGAAAGAGAGACCCCCCGTGTCCCGGAGCATCTCAAAGACGTTTCCCGACATCATGGCTTTCCGTACAGGATATTCAGGCGTGCCATCCCGGTAAAAGTACGCATTCGCGAGTTCCACGGAGAAGTCTCCCGTGAGGGGGTTTGCCGTGTGTGCACCGACAATATCGTGGACCCACAGCGTGTCTTCCTCCAGGAGGTCACGCCTGGGCCCCTCGAGGGTGATGCAATGGAAACCGATCGTCACCCCCCCGCCCAATCCTGACCGCACGGCATTCCCGGTTGTCTCTTTCCCGTACCGGCAGGCGGTCTTGAGATCGTAGGCAAAAGAGGAGAGGACACCCTTTCTTATCAGGGCGAGCACCCGTGTCGGTGTACCTTCCCCGTCGTGGAGGCAGCTGCCACTTCCCCCGGGGTGGAACGGGTTGTCGATGAGGGAGAGGGCCGTATCGCAGACCTCCTGCCCGAGGAGATCCGCGAGACGGGACCTGCCGGTATGCACGTTCCTCCCGGAGAGTGCAGGGAGGAGTGCGCTCCCCAGGAGCTGGTCAAGGGCATCCGGGGAGAGGACAACATCGTAAATACCTGTCGGGATATCCCTCCCCCCGTGCGACGTGGCCGCAAGGAACGCCGACTTCTCACCGATGGAAACAGGATCGATATCCATCCGCCAGGATGTCTCATACTCGTATCCCGTCGACTGGTCCCTGATGGTCTCGAGCCCTGCGCTCACCATGCTCTCCCTCTCCTCGCAGAACAATCCGCTGGTATTGGCAAGGAATGCCCTGCACCGGGATACCTGTGCACTTCCTGATATGATATCAACGGGGTGCTGGCTGGCCCCCTCCATCATGCCCTTCAGGAGGCGGGAAACGCATTCCGGGTCAGGAACGACATTTTCGTCGTAATTGATGGAGCCCCCTGCGTCACCGGCAGGACCAGGCAGTCCCCTCCATTCCTGACGGGCAGCAAGAGCAGCACTTTTGAGAGCAGCCCGGAGGCAGTCTTTCCATGAATCGGGGTTTCCAGTGGAAGAAAAACCGATTTTTCCATCCCTGACCACGCGGAGGGAGAGTGCATGGTGTTTTGATCCCGACGCATAAGAGATCTCCTTCTTCCGCAGCCGTGCGGAAACAGTCGTCCCTGTCGCAAGATAGACCTCCAGTTCGTCGGCCTGCTCTGCACCGGCTTTCAGGATCTCTTCAACCAGTTCCACTGCCACCCACCACCGCACCATGGAGAAGGACATGGGGGGCGCCATCGCTCACCGGGACGGTCTGGCCCCCCTTTCCGCAATATCCGGCGTGCATCTTCCTGCTCCTTGCGCAGAGGGATATGTTGTGCAGGGTGGCAAGGATCTCCCCGGAGAGCGAGACGTCACGCACCATGGCACCGCATTCCCCGTGCTCGATGAGGTAACCGTATTCCGCATTGAACTGGAAGACACCCCTTCCCGGATCCACCTGGCCGCCGCGCGAACCGCACAGCAGGACACCTTTCCGGCATTCTGCTATCAGTTCTTCCGGCGTGCTGTCACCTTCCTCGATGTACGTGTTCGTCATCCTCACCTGCGGAACCTGGCCGGGCATTGCCCGTGCATTACCGGCGTGACCGGAACCCACTACCGGGAGGGTCTCCCTGCTGTGGAGGAACGAGGAAAGGACCCCTCTCTCGACAACTGTCGTTTTCGCGACCCTGCTCCCCTCTGCATCCACCGGCTCGAACCCGAACCCGGGGAGGGTCGGGTCGTCCACGATCGTCACGACATCACTCCCGATCCTGTCCCCGATCCTTCCCGCAAGAACGGATCCACCCTCCTGGACGAGATCAGCCTCGGCCGCGTGACCGACCGCCTCGTGGGCGAACACCCCGGCGAGTTCTGGGTCGAGTACTGCATTCATGATACCCCCCCGTGGCCGTTCCGCGTCAAGGAGCGCTATTGCCCTTCGTGCAGCTCGCTCTCCATCTTCCTGCCTGTGACAGAGGGGGAAGTCCTGGAGATCATGCCTGCGCTCGTACCCCATCTGCATCTCGCCAGCGCGCTGTGCGATTGCAAGGACGGAGTAGCCCGACCTGACGACCGAGTAGGCATGCTCGTTCCCGCAGGAGTCCTCGAACCGGACCTGCTCGTACCGCTCGACGTACCCTGCGCGTGTGCTCGAGATACCCGGGATCAGGGCAGCCTTCTCGATCTCCCGGAGGTGCATCGCCTTCTCCTCGAGATCGATTCCCCGCGGGTCGACTTTCACCTTCGGGACAGGGAGGATCCCCGTGTCGGTCTCCGCAAGCACGACCTTCTCGCCGGTCAGCGAGGCAAGAGAGGCAGCCTTTGCGAGCAGTTCCCCGAATTTCCTCCCGCGTGGCCACTCGTAGTGGTCCACCGTGAGGATCCCCCACCCCCTCGGGCCGAGAACCCGGATGACTGCCCTGTCAAGAAACGTCGTCCCTGCGGATTCGACCCGGCCGTTCTCGAGGTCTATCTGCGAGATCTCCGCCTTCACGTGGCGGATATCGAAATAACGAATCCCATGCATGGGTCATGCGGGGGATGTCGGGAGTGGCGATCCCTCCAGCAAACCCCCGGCCGGAGCGGTTGCCATCCTGCGCAGCTTGTTCAGGAACCCCTCCCGGTTCTCGGGGACGAGGGCTATCGTGAGGACGTCATCGATGTAATCGACAGGGATGATGGTCACCATCGACCGGTACCTCTCCTCAATCATGACATCGTCGATGTTTGCCCTCGGGATGAGGACTGTCTTTATCCCTGCCTTTGCGGCAGCCTCGATCTTGAAGGTGACGCCACCAACGGGAAGGACGTCGCCCCTCACGGAAAGGGAGCCTGTCATGGCAATGTCCTGCCGGACAGGGATGTTCTCGATCGCGCTGATGACAGCCGTTGCAACGCTGATGGAGGCCGAGTCCCCCTCCACACCGCCATACGTCCCGATGAACTGGATGTGGATGTCCATGTTCTTGATGTCCTTGCCCGTGAACTTCTTCAGGATGGCGCTCACGTTCTTTATGGACTCCTGGGCGATCTCCTTGAGCATCCCGGTTGCGATGACAGTCCCGCTTGCACCCTGTGCGGGGGTGACCTCTGCCATGATGGGCAGAACGGAACCGGAGTCGCTTCCCATCACTGCAAGACCGTTCACCCGGCCGACGCGGGTCCCCTCCACGACGGTAAGCTCGTATTCGCGGCTCCTCCTGATGTACTCGTCCGAGACCTGATCCTCTATGGACCGCGCCGTCTTCTTGGCAGCGATGACGTGTTCTGCAGTTGTCATCGTGGCGCCTTCCTGCCTTGCGAGATCTCCTGCCACCCGTATCAGGCCACCCATGTCCCGCAGCTTCAGGGTCAGGTGTCCCTTCCTGTTCGACCTTCGCCGTGCCTCGCGGATGACCTCCTCGATTGCACTCCTGTCGAAGTGAGGGATCTTCCCATCGTTCTTGACTTCCTGTGCGATGAACCGGATGAACTTCTCCCTGTTCTCAGGGGTGTCCGGCATGGTCTCGCTCATGTAGATCTCGTACCCGTAACCCCTGATCCGTGACCTGAGTGCAGGGTGCATCCCCTGGATGGCATCGAGGTTCCCGGCAGCCACCATGATGAACCTGCACGGGACAGGCTCGGTCCTCACCATCGCACCACTCGACCGCTCGCTCTGGCCCGTGATCGGGAATTCCCCTTCCTGGAGTGCGGTCAGGAGGTTCTGCTGGGAGTGGGGGGTCAGGGTGTTGATCTCGTCGATGAAGAGGACTCCCTTGTGTGCCCGGTGGATGGCCCCCGCCTCGACCCGGTCATGGCTCGGGGTCTCGAGTCCCCCGCTCTGGAACGGGTCGTGCCGGACGTCGCCGAGGAGTGCCCCTGCGTGGGAACCGGTTGCATCGATGAATGGTGCCGTCGTTGTCGCATCGTTCGAGACGAGGAGCTTGGGGATCATCGACTCCTCGCGCGGCGTTGCATACCGGAGTGCCATGAAGACGAAAGCAGCGGCAAGGATCCCCATGAGCCACTGGCCCTGGATGAACGCGTAACCGAGGATCCCAATGAGGAGGAGCATCAGCAGGGTGTTGCGGAACTGAACTTTTTTCTTTGCCTCTGCCTTGTGTGCGGCGACGATCTGTTTTCCGCGACCCGCAGGGACCGTCCTCACGATTGGGTTGTTCGGGTCATCGGAGTTGGGATAGACGAGGATATCCTGCATCTCTTCTTTTGGCAGGAGCTCTGCCATTGCCTTGGCAAGCATGGACTTTCCCGTCCCAGGGCTCCCGATCATCATGACATGCCGCCTCTGGATGGCAGCCTTCCTGATGACCTCTACCGCACGCTCCTGCCCGATGACCTGGTCGATCAGGGATGAGGGAACCTCGACCTGCGACGAATCTGCAACGGTCACCTCGACAGGGACTTCTTCTTCATGGACTGTATTCTTCGTATCTCCGTCTGACATTCTGAAGATTTTCCCTCTTTTCCAAACCTCGAGATGTGATGTAATTTATTCCTGCTCGTTTAAGTACTTTCAGCATGAGGCTGGAGATATGCTGGTCGTGAGCACGGAGTATTCCCAGGTACTGGCAGGAAATATTGCAGAATCGCTGGGCTGTCCCATCGGGACGGTCCGTTTTACCCGGTTCCCTGATGGGGAACACTACCTCCGGGTGGAGGGCATGGACGATGAGATGATCGCTATCGGGAGCATACCGGATGCAGACGCTCTCGTTGAGCTCCTCCTCCTCGTGGACGCCTGCGATGGAGGAGACGTCACTCTCGTCGTTCCGTACCTCGGGTATGCAAGGCAGGACAAAAAATTTCACGAAGGTGAGCCCCTCAGTGCCCGGGCAATATGCAGGGCCCTCTCTGACGGCGTGAGGCAGGTCTTCACCGTCAATGTGCACGATCCCTCGGTTCTCTCGCACTTCCGTGTCAGGGCAGAGGATATCACCCTCGCAGGAGAGATCGGGCGGTACATTACGACTCTCCCGCTCGAGAACCCGCTGGTACTCGCCCCGGATGACGGAGCTGCCTCCTTTGCAGGAGCCGTTGCCGCAGCCGGCGGCTGGGATTCCGACCACCTGGAGAAGACCCGCATATCGGGGGAAGAGGTCCGGATAGAACCCCGGGAGATGGAGGTTTCCGGCCGCGACGTCGTCATCGTCGACGATATCATATCCACGGGGGGGACTCTCGTGACCGCATCCCGCATGCTCCGTGCGGAAGGTGCCCGGAGCGTTTCAGCCGCCTGCGTCCATGGTGTTCTCGCAGAAGGGGCATACTCCCGCCTCCTCGCATCCGGCATCTCGGAGGTCTCATGCAGTGATACCCTCGAGAGGGCCTGCAGCCGGTACTCTGCGGGAAGGGCAATTGCTGACAGGATTCGCCGATGCTTGCCATAGACGGGTCGATGCTGGAGGGAGGCGGCCAGCTGGTCAGGTCAGCCGTCACGCTCTCTGCTCTCACGGGGAGGCCCTGCCGCATCACGCAGATCAGGGCTGGGCGGAAGGTTCCCGGCCTGCGTCCCCAGCACGTCGCTGCAGTCCGGGCGGTTGCCGCAATCTGCGATGCAGAGGTCTTTGGGTGTTCCGCCGGGAGCAGGGAGATGACCTTTGTCCCCGGCCCGCTTTCAGAAAAGAGCATTGCGATAGATATCGGGACTGCCGGGAGCATCCCCCTCGTCCTGCAGGCATGGCTCCCCGCGGCTCTGTCCGTGGGAGGAGAGATAACCATCACCGGGGGGACAGAGGTGACGCGTAGCCCGACAATCGACTATACCGCCCGCGTTCTCATTCCGTTTCTCCGGCAGCACGGCGCAGATATCTCCCTTGACGTGATCCGGAGGGGATATTTTCCGCGGGGCGGGGGTGAAGTCCGGGTGAGTGCACGACCTTCCCGCCTCTCTCCCCTATCCCCGGACAACACACGGGAGCGGGATTTTTGCGGGGTCGTCTCCTGCAGCGCGGGACTCCCTGACCACGTGACCGAGCGGCAGGCAAGAGCTGCATCTCTTGCCCTTCTCCGTGCAACCGGCAGGCATTTCCCTGTCGAGAGGGATGCACGTCCGGGGCCGGGTACGGGGAGCTCCGTGACCGCGTGGCTTGGCTGGATGGGAGGGATTGGAATCGGGAGACCGGGTTACCCGGCAGAGAACGTCGGAAAAGATGCTGCAACGGCACTCGTGGAGGAGTTCAGCGCGGGAGGACTCGTCGACAGCCACCTTGCAGACCAGCTCCTCGTTTACTGTGCCCGTGCAGGAGGGTCTTTTACGAGCCATGCCTGCACCCTGCATGCGAGGACGATGTGCTGGCTCCTCGCACTGTTCGGCCACCCGATCCGGGTAACAGAAGGAGACCTGGTGACCTTTGCCGCCGAAGAGAGTCCTTGATGCGACAGCCTTCTTCGTGGACATCCCGCTTTCCGGAGAACTCTTCACAACGCCGGGAGTCGTCGGGGAGATCGTCGATGCAGAATCGAAGTGGCGCTTCGAGGCCCTCTCCGCTGCAGGCCTCGTCGTCATGAGTCCCGGCACGGCCTCCCTCCGGGCAGTCCGGGAAGCTGCAAGGAGCACGGGCGACGAGACTGTTCTCTCGGGGGCAGACTGCGAGATCCTTGCACTCGCCCTCGAGACGGGGGCAGAGATCGTTTCGGATGATTTTGCCATCCATAACGTCGCCCATCATCTCCGGATTCCTGTCTTCCCTCTCCAGCAGAGAAGGGCCAAAAGGAGGACGTGGAAGTTCCGGTGCCCGGGGTGCGGGAGGCTTGCGAAAGGGCCGGGCGAATGCCCGGTCTGCGGGTCAGGGCTGAAAAGAACACTTAAGTAGATGGGTGCACACTTTTTTCCCATGTCGTCTCTCGATGAACTGATCCAGAAGGCCAGGGCGCTCCTCTCGGAAGGTCACAGCCCCGGGCAGATCGCGGATGAGCTCTCCCTTTCCATGGAGACCGTGACCTGGCTTCTGACCCAGCAGAAGGGAATGGCAGTTCCAAAAGACGTCCATATCGACTGGACCTCGGTCAGTGGCAGGGGCCCCCTCCTCGACGGGGTGGCGATGATGCTCCTCAAGCAGTACTATATGTCCCTCGAGGACGAAGAGGGGGAAGAAGGGTACTCTGACCGGTTCCCGACTCTCGTTGTCGGTATTGCAGTCTCCGGCATCCCGCTTGCAACCTTAATCGCCGTCGAGGAGGATCTCAGGCTTGCCATCTATCACCCTGCCAAGCACAGCACGCAGGACCCGCCCGTCGGCTCCATCAGCGGGAACTTCGCACCTGTGAATGGTCAGAGGTGCATCATCGTTGATGACGTGATCACATCCGGGAATACGATGCAGGATGTGGTCAAATACCTGCGGCGTCATGGTGCGCATCCCATAGCCATATGCGTCATTTTTGACAAGCGCGGTCTCCGGGACATCGATGGCGTTCCCGTGTATTCGCTCTTCAAAATATCCCGTATCGACTGATATCACCCTTTTTTCTGCCACAAAATGGATTAATTTATATAGAAGTTTAATTCCATCTTTTACAGCATTGGAGGAACTGCTATGCTTGGAGGACAACCTATTATCATACTCAAGGAGAACGTGGAGCGCAACAGGGGCCTTGAAGCCCAGCGCTCCAATATTGCAGCAGCAAAGGCAATAGCGAGTGCTGTGAGGACGACCCTTGGTCCCCGGGGAATGGACAAGATGCTCGTGGATCCGACGGGCGATGTGACGATCACAAACGACGGTGCAACCATCCTCCAGGACATCTCGGTGGTTCACCCCGGGGCAAAGATGGTCATCGAGGTTGCAAAAGCGCAGGACGACGAGGTCGGGGACGGAACGACAACCGCAGTCGTCCTTGTCGGATCGCTGATGGAGAAGGCCGAGGCGATGATCGAGAAGAAGATCCACCCGACCGTGATCGCGGAAGGGTACCGCATGGGGATGAAGAAAGCCCTCGAGATCCTCGATGAACTCTCGGTCCCCATCGACCCCTACGACAGGGAGAAACTCCTCCGGATCGCCGATACTGCCATGACGGGCAAGGCAATCGAGTCCGTCAAGGACAAGCTGAACGGTATCGCCGTGGACGCCGTCATGGCCATTGCCACGAAGGAGGGTGACAGGATCACCGCCGACGAGGATAACGTTCTCATCAAGAAACAGGCCGGAGACACGATGGACGATGCCGAGCTTGTCCGGGGAGTCGTCCTTGACAAGAAACGTGTCAGCGAGGAGATGCCCCGCAGGGTAAAAGATGCCCGTGTTGCCCTTGTCTCGAGCCCCCTCGAGATCAAGAAGACGCAGGTCAAGGCAAAGATCCACATCAAGTCCAGCGACATGGTGAGTGCATTTTCCGAGAAGGAACGCGAGACACTGAAGAAGTACGCTGACGCGATCATCGCGAGCGGTGCAAATGTCCTCCTCTGCCAGAAGGGGATTGCCGATGCCGTTGCCTATTACCTTGCAAAGGGCGGTGTCCTTGCCGTCGAGGATGTCCCCGAAAAGGACATGAAGTTTGCTGCACGTGCCCTCAATGCACAGATCGTGACCAAAGCCGAGGAGCTCTCTTCCGCCACGCTCGGCAGGGCAGATCTCGTCGAGGAGCTCGAAGACGGGGAATTCATCAAGATCTCGGGCTGCCACAATCCAAAGACAGTCACGATCCTCCTCCGTGGGTCGACCCAGTACCTCCTCGACGAGCTCGAGCGGGCCGTGGAGGACGGCACGCGCGTCGTCATGGATGCAATGGAGGATAAAAAGCTCGTCGTTGGAGGGGGCGCCGTCGAGACCGAGATCCTGATGAAGGTGAGGGAGTACGCGGCAAGTGTCGGAGGGAGGGCCCAGATAGCCATCGAGGCCTTTGCCGATGCATTCGAGGTCATCCCGGTAACCCTCGCGGAGAACTCAGGGTTCAACACGGTCGACAAGCTCGTGGAGCTCAAGAATGCCCATGCAAAGGGCCAGAAGTACGCCGGCCTGAACGTTTATTCAGGGACAGTCGTCGATATGGAAAAAGAAGGGGTCCTTGAGCCCCAGCGTTCCAAGAGGCAGGCAATCCAGAGCGCGACAGAGGCAGCTATCCTTCTCCTCAGGGTCGATGACATGATGATCACCCGCGAGGAGAAGAAAGAGAAGGAAGCTGGTACACCTCCAGAATGAAATAGAGTGGCCGGGGCACGATTCACCCCTTTTTTTCCGTAAAAGCAAAAATTTTTGAGATTCTTTCTGTCCCGGCAGGATATTCTCCTGTTTTCTGGTGCAATACCCCCTTTCCGTGTGTTTTTCTCCCGATATCCTTTTATGAGCGGAGCGGTGCAAGACGCATACCTGTTTCCATGTTTTTCTGGTCGATCTCTCATCCCCGCGAGCACGTGGATATGATCTCGACCTCGTCCTCTTCGATCACGCTGTCCTGCGGGAGACTCTTCCCCCTGTGAAGAATGAGGACTGTATCGGGGTTGATGCCGAGCGAGAGGAGTGCCTCCTCGTAGGTCGATTCCTCCCTGCCCGTGTATTCGACGATCTCATGGCCGGGAATGAGGCAGAATCTGCATTTTAATCCCATTCGATAGGATTATTACGGAACGCAGGGTAAAATATCTACCCCGTGCCGAGGTAGTCTAGTCCGGGAAGGCGGTAGCCTCGAAAGCTACTGGCGCTCTGCGCCTCGGGAGTTCAAATCTCCCCCTCGGCGTATCGCCTGTATTTGAAGGCCTTTCCTGTTCCGCGAAGGAAAGCGGAGGATCGGGAGAGGTTCACAGTATTTTTATCCAGCATTTCCGGTCTCACATTACCGGAGCAATCCCGAAAAAACCACTCAGAAACATCTTATAACTGCGGGGAGTACCTCTATGCATGAAGAGAACATTCTGGTTCCTGTTAGGTATCACCGTTGTCCTGTTTGCTTTCATGGCCGGGTGCACACAGCCTTCGCCGGGGCAGGGTACCCCCGTTCCCACGACAATGCCTGCAACCGTTCCAACCACTCCCGCTGCGACCGTTCCGACTTCCGTTCCCACCACCGCAGCTTCTTTCCTCGAAGGGCCTCTGCCGCCCCAGTACTCCGTGGACGTGCAGGTGGACAGGAACACCGTTGCAACCAAACCGATTATCACGGTCACGTTCCGCGGGGGGAAGGGAATCAACTTCGTCCACTCCATGGATGCCGTCGTCTCCCGTTCCGATGGTCAGGTGGTCACCGGATCGCTCGCGAAACCCCAGGTAAACTCACAGCTCGAGCTCGAGGGAACCCGGGGGACAGACAGGGTCGAGGTCTTCATCAACCTGATCACGGGTGACCGGTACAGGGTCTATGACCAGGCGCTCCCCTTCAGGAGTTACAATTAGGGCAAAAATCTCTCGACCTTTTTTTTAAATCGAAAATCAAACCCATGATTCCCATACCGCATGGGTAAACAGAGTGCTATCGAGGACGGAAAGGAAATGCTCTCCTCAATTATTCGGGTGGAGATTTTTTAGGGGGAGATCATTTATACTCGCGCCGCGAATACTGGTATTTCTCCGAGGAGCCTCCCCGCGCAACGATCATGATCCATTCGTAGAGTGACTTTATGGTCCCGAACTTCTCGTACCTGCGCATGGAAAAACCAACCCGCATGCGGTTGTCGAAGATGACCCTACCGTACGTCACCATCCGGCGTGCGATCTCGAGGTCGTCCCCCGCATCGATGCACCGGTACATGCCTGCACGGATGAATGCATCCTTCCTGAATGCTGTATTGCAGCCCAGCGTATAGTAGAGCGTTCCCGTGTAATACCCGGCCCGTGCGAAGGTATTCGCGAGGGCGAGCGAGAGGCTGTTCTTCAGGGACTTCTCAATGGGGTCGACCGGGCCATACAGCTGGACGGCATCCGGATACCTCGCAAAATCCTCGAGGATGACTTCGAGCCAGTCGGGAGGGATTATGCAGTCTGCGTCCGTTGTTGCGACGATTTGGCTTTTTGCCTTCAGCACTCCGTCGTTTCGGGCACCCCCGACCCTCCTGCTGGTCTGGACGAAGACGAGGTCTGAGAGGGGTTCGGCTTCCGCGATGGTTCCATCGCTGGATCCCCCGTCGACGACTATCAGCTCGTAATCCGACCGTGGAATCGTCTGGTGCGAGAGTGACTCGAGGCAGCGCCGGATGTTTCCTGCCTCGTTGTATGCCGGGATGATCACTGATACCTTCATTCGAGGAGCTCCCTGTAGAGCCTGACATGCTGCTCTGCGATATCCCTTATGTCAAACCTCGCGGAGAACTCACGCGCGCCTCGTGCGCACCGGGAAAGGGATTGTTCATCCTCGAGGAGTGCAGGGACCTCGCTTTTATCGGAGAAGTAAAGGATCCCATCGCCGTAAATGTCCCGGAACTCCGGGATATCACGCGCGATGACAGGTAAACCGCACGAGAGAGCCTCGAGGATGACGAGCCCGAAGGTCTCTGCATAGGATGGCATGAAGAAGACGTCTGCAGCACTGTACGGGCGGATGATATCGTTGATATGCCCGGGGAAAAGGACGTTCTTCCCGCACCGTACCTTGAGCTGTTTGATTCTGTGGTAATCCTTCGATAGCGCCCCGTAAGGGAAGCCGCCGATCCAGACGAATGTTGTGTCCGGACAGAGACGGGAGAGTGCCAGAAAGTCGTAGAGCCCTTTCCTCGGGGTCTGCTGGGCGACGGTGAGGACGATTTTTGCATCTCCGGGTATACCATAGTCCTCCCGGAATGCAGCCCCCTTCTCCTCGTCCCTCCGGAAGAACTCGCGGTCCACGCCGTTTGGAATCAGGGTGACAGGCATCTCCGGCACCATGGCAGTCACCTCATCGTGGCAGGGACGCGATATGGTGATGATATGGTCGAACTTCCGGTAGATGTGGGGATACCTCTTGTTTACGGCACGGGCAAGGGCAATGTTGTCCATGTTGACCCTCGGCGTGGAATGGGCCGTGAGGATGTTGATGCCTCTCGAGAGGCGCCGGTTGAGACCGGCCAGCGGCCCGAAGGTGTGGAAATGGACGATATCTGCGGAATTTCCAAACTTCTTCCACGTGATATCGAGATCAGGCATCTTCCGAAGGGTGTTATAGAGGGTCTTTGCCACCGTGGAGCAGCCGATATACCGGAAGAAGAGGATGTCCTCCACGTAGAAGTTCACCTTCATGTCCACTCCTCCACGCACTCCATGGCCTTCCGGATGCAGCCATCCATGTTGAGGTACTCGAACTGCGAAAACCTGCCGACGAGGGTGATGCCACGATCCCCGAAATAGTCCCTGACTATCCGGATATTTCTCTGGTAATCAAGGTCGTACACGACATATGCATATTTTTGCCGGTCGACGGCACGGTAAACCACGCTGTCCGAGGAGAGAAAGCCCATCCGTTCGAGAGACACAATTACGTGGTCTGCGAGTTCGTCATCGGACATTCGTGATACCGGGTCACCATCATTGAACGTGACCTCGGCGAGGATGGACGAGCACCCCTCCGGGGCTACGTGGCTGCTGTAGTTCGAAGGAAATGATATCCGGTTTGCGAGGGAGAGGTCGCGGTCAGGAATATACACCCACGAGAGCGGGGGGACGCTCCCGCGAATCCCTATCTGGATGCAGGCAACCGAGTTGTACCGGAGATTTCCAACAGCCGTTTTCACCTCCTCCGGGACGTCCGCAAGGCACGCTACCAGTTCGTGGAGGGGGATTGTGCTGATGAGCCTGTCTCCCGTAAGAGTCCTGCATCCGTCCCCTGCCTCCCAGATTCCATTCCTGTTCCTGAGAGAACGGACCCGGAATCCCGAAACGATCCTCTCTCCGAGTCCCGTGGAGAGTGCACGGACGAGAGCCTCGATCCCTCCCCTTGCAGGGTAGGAGAAGACGGACTGGTGCGTGTACCCCTCGGTCTCGATGCCCAGCGCAGACTTAATCACGTCCTCCACCGGAGGTACCGGCACCCTCCCCTCGACCCAGTGGGCAGACATCCTTTCCGTCGGGAAATTCCAGATCTTCTCGTTGTAGGGGACCAGGTACAGTTCTGCAATTCCCTTTCCAAACGTTGCATACATCCATTCCCTGAAATTGGCCGGAGTCCCTGCCTCGCCCTTCTCCCTCCTGATGTACGCCCTGATGTATTCATTGAGGCAGAAGAAGCAGTCTTCCCGGGGCAGCTGTGCGAGCCCGTTTTCGAACGGGTACTTGACGAGGATCCCCCGGTAGAAGACCTTCGTGTTCCTCGCACGGGTCTCCTGATTCTCTCCAAGGACTCTTTTCATGAATTCGAGGACTTCGGCGTCCCGCGAGAAGATGATGTGCGATCCGCCGCAATCGAAGGTGAACCCCTCCCCGGTTCTCGACCTGCAGAGACCACCCGGACGATCCTCCCGCTCCAGTACGAGGAGATCGTGGCCACGCTCCTGCAGCAGCCGTGCAAGGGTGATTCCCGTCAGTCCCCCACCAAGGATGAGTGTCCGCACAGGTGTACTATGCACCCGCCAGCATTATATGATTGACCATCGACAGGTTCCCGGAAAGAGACCTTTTGCGGCGGGAGGTGCGGAGGAAGAGATGGCAGGCGCGGGTGTTTCTCTGACAGGTTTTCCGGGGGACGTGATGTGACTGCATCAGAAGAAAGAAGAAAGGAGGGACAGGGCCGGGATTCAGGCAATGGGTCTCTTTTTGTGATCCAGGAGCACCGTGCCCGCACCCACCACTTCGACTTCCGGATCGAGCGAGATGGCGTCCTGAAGTCGTGGGCCATCCCGAGAGGCATGCCGGACATCCCGGGCGAGAAGAGGCTTGCCGTGATGACAGAAGACCATCCCCTGGGCTATGCAGGCTTCGAAGGGGAGATCCCGGAGGGAGAACCGGGTGCAGGAACGGTCTCTCTCTGGGATTCCGGGAGTGCCCGGGTGCTCTCCTGGGATGAGGGGAAGATCGAGGTGCTCCTCTCCGGTGCACGGGTCAGGGGAAGATATGTCCTTCTCCGCTTCAGGAGAGCGGGTGAGAAGGACTGGCTCCTCATCCGGGCAAAAGACTGACGGGTGTTCTCAAAACATCAGGTAAAAATTGTCAAAAAAGAAGGCGGAAAAAAATCTCTTACCTGCTGCTCCTGACGGTCTTTGATCCCCGGAGGATGGCGATCGTTCCCGTCCGGACGAGTTCCTTGACACCGTACTGGCGGAGGAGCTTTTCGAGGGCATCAATCTTCTTTGTATCGCCGGCCACCGAGAGGACGAGAGACCGGCTGCCGACATCGATGATCTGGGCGCGGAAGATGCTTGCAAGCTGCATAATCTCGGCCCGGCTGCTCCCTGGTTCTGCGTTCACCTTGATGAGGGCGAGTTCCCTCTCGACGCGGTCGTTCTCGGTCAGGTCGGAGACCTTGATGACATCAATCAGCTTGTTTAACTGCTTCATCACCTGCTCGATCTGGGCATCGTCCCCGATGCAGACAATGGTGATCCGGCTCATCCCGGGCTCTTCGCAGACCCCGACGGCAAGGCTCTCGATGTTGAACCCCCGACGGGAGAAGAGTCCCGTGACCCGGGAGAGGACTCCGGGCCTGTTCTCGACGAGGACGCTCAAGGTGTGCGGTTTCACTCGCAGTTCCCCCCGATCATCTCGTTGATGGCAGCCCCGGCGGGAACCATCGGGAAGACGTTTTCCTCGCGCTCGATCCGGAAGTCGAGGATGAACGGCCCCTCGGTCTCGATTGCGGCAGTGAGTGCAGTCCGGACGTCTGACGGGTCTTCGACACGCATTCCATCGATACCGTAGGCATTGGCAATCTTGACGAAATCCACGGGAGGCAGTTCTGTGAAGGAATACCGCCGGTCATAGAAGAGTTCCTGCCACTGCCGGACCATGCCGAGGAACCGGTTGTTGAGGATCGCGACCTTGACCGGTATCCTGTTGTGCGCAACAGTCCCAAGTTCCTGGATGTTCATCTGGAAACTTCCGTCCCCTGCGATGTCAAAGACAACCTGGTCCGGGCGGGCGAAGTGCACCCCCATTGCAGCCGGAAAACCGTATCCCATCGTCCCGAGCCCGCCGGACGTGATCCATGTCCTCGGCTTCCGGAAACAGTAGTACTGGGCAGTCCACATCTGGTTCTGACCCACCTCGCTCACGATGATCCCCTCTCCCTTCAGGAGGGACGAGAGCTCCTCGATGACGAACTGGGGACGGAGCGCTCCGTCCTTTGGGTACCGCATCGGGTACTTCTCCTTCCATGCCCGGATTCGCGCAAGCCACCTCTCGTAGTCCTTCTTCTTCTGGATTCGGGAAAGCATCTCCGCAAGGACGGACTTTGCATCGCCCACGATCGGGACGTCCACCCGCTTGTTCTTGCCGATCTCCGCAGGGTCGATGTCGATATGGATGATCCGTGCCTGTGCCGCAAATGTATCCAGCTTGCCCGTCACCCGGTCATCGAACCTCACGCCGATGGCGATGAGGAGGTCCGATTCGGTGACCGCGTAGTTCGCATACCGTGTCCCGTGCATCCCGAGCATGCCCAGGTTGAGGGGGTGGTCACAGGGGATCGCCCCGAGCCCCATCAGGGTTGTCGTGACCGGGATCATCAGGGCTTCGGCGAACCGGAGGAGCTCAGGTGATGCATCCGAGGATATGACGCCCCCACCCACGTACAGGAGAGGTCGTTCGGCCTCGATGAGCATCTCGAGCGCCCTGTCGATCTGCCGGGAATGGCCCCGGTAGGTGGGCTGGTACCCGCGGAGCGTGACCGTTTCCGATTCGGGATACTCGAACTCGACCTCTTTTGTGCTGACATCCTTCGGCAGGTCTATCAGGACCGGACCGGGACGCCCGGTGCGTGCGATGAAGAAGGCTTCCCGGACGACATGGCCGAGATCCTCCGTCCTCTTGACGAGGTAATTGTGCTTTGTGATCGGCATCGTGATGCCGGTGATGTCCGACTCCTGGAACGCATCGTTTCCGAGGAGATTTGTCGGAACCTGCCCGGTGAGTGCGACGATGGGGATCGAGTCCATGTATGCTGTCGCTATCCCCGTGACAAGGTTGCAGGCCCCGGGACCGGAGGTGGCCAGGCATACACCAACTCTGCCGCTGGCCCGGGCGAACCCGTCAGCGGCATGGGCTGCTGCCTGCTCATGCCGTACAAGGATATGCCGCAATGACGAATTGTAGAGTTCATCATAGATCGGCAGAACCACACCGCCGGGGTACCCGAAGATCGTCTCCACCCCTTCGCGTTGCAGTCCTTCAATGAGTATCTTTGCTCCGGTCTTCATTCTTCTCTCCCAAGAGTCTGTTCATGCCGGCGATCACCGCTTCGACGCTGGCCATGATGATGTCTGTGCGGGCGCCGCGAGACGTAATTATCTTTCCGTCTTTACTTAATCTTACCGTCACGTCCACGAGAGCGTCCGTTCCGCCGTGGATTGCATCAACGTGGTACTCTTCGAGCCGGATATCTCCGACGGCGGCAACCGACCTCCGGAGTGCCTCCATGGCTGCATCCACGGGTCCTTTCCCTGTCGATGCACCCGTCACCTCCTCTCCCCTGACGAGAAGGGTCACGGAGGCTGTGGGAATAACGTGGCTCCCGCTGACGACCGTGAACTGTTTCATCTTCAGGACCGGCCTGCACTCTATCGCCATGACAGCCTCTGCAATAGCGATGAGGTCGTTATCGGTGATGCGCATCCCCTGGTCACCAAGTTCCTTGATCCGCTTCAGGATCTCCCGGAGCTGTGCCTCATCAGGGTGGATGTCCATCTCTGCGAGGGCCGCCTCGACTGCTGCCGAACCTGAGTGTTTCCCGAGCAGGATCCGTCTCTTCCTCCCCACCCTCTCGGGAGGAACGGGCTCGTAGGTGCTTGGTTCCCGCAGGACTCCGTGGGCATGAACCCCGCTCTCGTGGGTGAACGCCATCTCTCCCACGATGGCCTTGTTCGTCGGGAGTGGGACACCTGTCATGCGGGAGACGATCGAGGAGACGTGGTACAGCTCGGCTGTCTTTACCCCCGTTTCGTACCCGTAGAGAACCTCGAGTGCCATGACAAGCTCCTCGAGCGGCGTGTTTCCCGCCCTTTCCCCGAGCCCGTTGACGGTGACATGGGCACACGTCGCCCCAGCACGGAGGGCTGCAATGGTGTTTGCCATCGCCATTCCGAGATCGTCATGGCAGTGGATGGAGAGGGGTGCAAGGCAGAGCCCGGGGATGACTTCTGCGACCCGTTCAGGGGTGAGCAGGCCGACGGTATCGCAGAAACAGAGGCGCTCTGCTCCACGTTCCAGGCCCTCCGCATAGACCTCCCGCACGAACGCGGGGTCAGCACGGGACGCATCCTCCCCGGACAGTTCCACGATGAGCCCGCGTTCCCGTGCATAGGTCACGGCATCGCATGCCATGTCAAGGACCTGCTCCCGCGTCTTGCGCATCTTCCTGGAGATGTGCAGGTCACTGACGGGAACGACGAGGTGCACAGAGTCTGCCCCGCAATCGGCAGCGTAATCGATGTCCTGTTTCACAGCCCTCACATAGGTGCTGATCTCGGCCGAAAGACCCGCCCCGGAGATGAGCTCGAGTGCCTTTCGTTCTCCCTCGGATGCAGCGACCGACCCTGCCTCTATGACATGGACACCGATTTCCGAAAGGAGCGTAGAAATTTCGAGTTTCTGTTCAGGGTTCAGCGAGACCCCGGGGGTCTGTTCGCCGTCCCGGAGCGTGGTATCAAAGAACCGGATCTTTCCGGAGAATAAAACGATCTGTCATGGATGTTCCACCACGAGAAGTACTCTTGGACGGATGTGTATAAAAAGGACGTGGATCGCTTGACTTTCTTTTGGCATGCACTGCCGGTCTGCAGGTAACTGTTCTACGGTAATGCCATCGGTATCTGAGAAAGCGCTCCCCGACCCTGTCTCCCCGTTTCCGGGGAACAATCCAAAAAATGTGTATTTTTTGATAAAAAGATTATGCTGTCTTGGTGGGCACGGCCTGCTGCTCTCCTGCAGATTCGTAGACCATGCAGACGTAGCGTGCCTCGAAGATGATCCAGAACGGGAGAAGGACAAGCCAGAGGATCAGTCCGATGAAAGGTATCATCCCCACGAGGTTCAGGATGAATCCTGCGATCACTCCGATGATGAACAGGATGATAAGTGCGAGGATGTAGCTTCCCCACCCGATCTTCCCGATCGTCTCGAGGATGGCACCGAAGTTGAATGCCTCGCCCAGCCTCTCTGTCCTTGCCATGCGGACAAAACCGATCAGAGAAAAGATGCCGATGATGATTGCAACGATGATTGCAATCAGGAGACCGACCATGAACCCGGCGAAGAGCGGCATGAGTTCATCGGCATGCGTTGCGAAATAGTTCGGATCACCGGACATTGCTGCCGCCTGCAGTGCCCCGAACATGGCAAAACCACCGAATACGAGGATGATCAGGATGACAGGTATCGCGTAGATGATCCCGGCTACAAGGAGCTTGAGCCCGTCGATGAACATCTTTCCCCACTGTTCCGGTTCGGGAGCGGGCTTTTTTCCCCTCCATATCTCCATCGTGTATCCCATCATGAGGGGGAAGATGATTGTGGAGATAATCAGCAGTATCCATCTCTTCCAGTGGCCGACAAGGCCATCTTTTGCATATCCAAAGGAATCCCCAATCATGTTGCCATAGTCCATGAGCATCACCTGTTGTGTGCACCGATCAATGCAACCAAAAGGAATTTAAATCTACTCCAGAAAAAGGGGTTTTCTCATACGTTTTTAATGCCTGAAGTGCCGGATACCCGTGAATACCATTGCCATGTCGAGGCGGTTTGCAGCATCGATGACCTCTCTGTCACGGATGGATCCCCCGGGCTGGACGAGGGCGGTTGCACCGGCTGCGGCTGCGACCTCGAGAGTATCGGGAAATGGCAGGAAAGCATCGGATGCAACGGCAGAGCCTGCGAGAGAGGAGAGTGATTTCTCGATGGCGATCTTTGCCGCGTCGACGCGACTCATCTGGCCGGCCCCTATCCCGAGCGTCCTGCTGGTGCTGGCAAAGACGATCGCATTGCTCTTTGCATGGGCACAGACCTTCCATGCAAACCGCATCGCCTGGATCTCGGAGGGTGTTGCGTCACGGTCGGTGACAACCCGCCACTCCTCCCTGTACGGTGGCGTCTCCTGGACGAGGATCCCGCCGTCAATGGTCCTTATCTCGCGGGACGTGCAGGGTTCCGGAAGCTTGAGGATCCGCAGGTTCTCCTTCTTCCGGAGGATTTTTAGGGAATCATTGGAGAATGCCGGAGCAGCGACAACCTCGACAAACGTCCGTGAGATCTCCCCGGCAAGCGCACTGTCGACCTCCCGGTTCAGGGCGACGACCGAGCCGTATGCCGAGACAGGGTCTGCGTCACGGGCGAGCACGTAGGCCTCGAGCAGGGAGTTGCCTATGGCTGCACCACAGGGGTTGTTGTGCTTGACGATCACGGCGGCAGGCTCGGAGAATTCTCTTGCCAGCCCTGCAGCGGCATGGAGATCGAGGTAGTTGTTGTAGGACATCTGCTTTCCCTGGATCGCCTCCCGTCCTGCGATCCCGGATGTCCCATAGACAGCTCCCCTCTGGTGGGGGTTCTCGCCGTACCGGAGGGTCCGGCCGTTCGAGAACTGGAGAGTCAGGATCTCGGGAAAGTCCCTCCCGAGGCCATGGAGATGGTTGCTGATTGCAGCGTCGTAAGCGGCAGTCCTTGCGAATGCAGCCTTTGCGAGAGCAAACCTCTCTTCGAGCGAGAAACCTCCCCTCTGCAGGGCAGCTGCAACGAGGGGATACTGTCCGGGATCGGAGATGACAGCAACGTCGCGGTAGTTCTTTGCAGCAGCCCTGATAAGTGCGGGTCCGCCGATATCGATATATTCCACGAGCTGCTCAAGGGACGAAACCTTCCCGGACATCTCCTCGAACGGGTAGAGGTTCACGACCACGAGATCGATGGGGACGATCCCGTGCGCCTGCATCACGCTGTCATCGATGCCCCGCCTGCCGAGGAGCCCCCCGTGGATCCTCGGGTGGAGGGTCTTGACCCTCCCGTCCATCATCTCGGGGAATCCGGTGTATTCTGATACCTCGGTGAAGGGGATGCCGGCTCCCCCAAGGAGGCTCCCTGTTCCCCCGGAGCTGAGTATGTCAAAACCGTGCCGCTGAAGGAGAGATGCAAGCTCGACGATCCCTTCCTTGTTCCACACAGAGAGCAGTGCCCGTTTCATAGACATTCATACGAGGTGCGGGATTATGAGCCTGATGCAGGCCATGATCAGAATGGTGGGGGGAGAAAGCATCCCCTGTGTCAATCCTTATCCCCTCCGGGGAAGTACGTATCCCCGGAAGAATGAGAGAGCCGGCTGTCAGGAAGACCCTCTACTGGTGCGAAAGGTGCAACCTGCCGCTTCTGGGCAGGGTGTGCAGGTGCGGAGCGGAAGGCAAACCCATCCCCCTCCTGCGCCCGTACGATGCCCGCCCGGCTCTCCGGGCCGACAGGGAGATCATCGCCGCCCTTCTCCGGGAACATTTCGGGACAGACGCACTCCCCCGGGTTGTGATCCTCAACAAGACTGCCGGGAGGGACAGGAATGACCTGATCATTGCAAACGGCGAGAGGTTTGGCTGGCTATCCTTCGATCCCGTGACGCGGAGATACGCCCTCGAGCTCACGGGAGCCGCCGCAACCTTCCTCCTCCCTCTTGCAACGAAGGGTGTTTTTCCCCTCGAGAGGGTCGAGGGTGCATTCCGCGATATTCTTCAGGGAAAACGGATCGGTGGGAAGACGTATCCTGCCCCCGGCACCATGCCGGAAGGGCCGGTTCTCCTGACCTGGGAAGGACACGTGGCAGCCGCGACATGCAGGGGTGGTGTCCTCAAGGTGAGGGAAGCGGGCAGGAACCTCCCCCGGGTTTTTCCGGATCCCGGCTGGGACAGGGTGGTGTCCGCGAACATCCCCGTCTTAAAGGATCTCGAACGGACTGCGGTCCGGTTCATCAGGCGTCATGCTCAAAGTGCATCCCGGGTCGCGGTCTCTTTCTCCGGCGGAAAAGACAGTACAGCCGCGATGGAGCTTGCCCGGCGGGCAGGGTACAGGGATACCTTCTTCGTGGATACCGGGATGGAATTTCCCGAGACACGTGCCCTCGTGCGCTCCCTCGGGATACCGACTGTCCTCCACGCAAAGGACTTCTGGAGAGAGATCGAGAGGAACGGACCACCGCACAAGGACGATCGCTGGTGCTGTGAACGCCAGAAACTGGCCCCCGTCAAGGAATGGCTGAAGGGGAGAGGAGAATGCATCACAGTCCAGGGGAACAGGTGGTACGAGTCTTTTGCAAGGGCAGGACTCGGACCGGTTGCACGCAACCCCTACCACCCCCTCCAGGTCAACATATCACCGATACGGAACTGGAGGGCTCTTGAGGTATTTTTATACCTCTGGTGGAGAAAGGTCCCCTACAATCCTCTCTATGAGATGGGTCTTGAGAGGGTGGGGTGCTGGATGTGTCCCGCGATGCTTGAGAGCGAATGGGAACGCGTCCGTCTCCTCCACCCCGAGCTGTACAAAACCTGGAATGACTTCCTGATGGAATGGGGGAGAAAGCAGGGAATGGACAGGAAGGATATCCTCGCAGGTGCCTGGAGGTGGAAGAGGGCGCCTCCCAAGATACGCGGAGGAGAGTGAGGGGAGAGGGTTCGATTTGGCATTTCGAGGAAACTCATTATTTTCCTCTTTTTCTTCTCCAGAGAAGTCTCTGTGCTTATTTTCAGAACATGCTATTTAGCTATATTTATATAGAACCACAATACAATAAATAATCGATTGATGTATGGACCCGTCGCAGGAGGAGGAATTTATTGACTCTGGCGAAAAAAAGGAGCAAGAATCCTGCATGAATCGAGAGGACACCCCCTCTTCGGCTGGCCCGTCACCGGAAGATCTCCAGAAGAAGTACGAGGAGCTGAACGACCGGTTCCTTCGTCTTGCGGCAGATTTCGATAACTACAGGAAGAGGATGGAACGCGAGATTCGGGATCGGTCACGGTATGCCCTCGAGGCATTTGCTACCGATCTGCTGGAGATCGCAGACAACTTTGAACGGGCACTCTCTGCCAACCCGTCATCTGCCCGGGAAGGACTGGAACAGATCCACAAGCTCTTCTGTGCCGTCATGGAGAGAAACGGGGTGGTCCCTGTCCGTGCAAGGGGGAAAAAGTTCGATCCCGCGGAGCACGAGGCGGTAGCGTGCGTGCCATCAGAGGAGGAAGAGGGGACGGTCGTCGACGAGGTCTGCTGCGGGTACCGCATGCATGACAGGATCATAAGGTGCGCGAAAGTGACAGTTGCTAAAAAGAAGGAGAGCGAGTGATATGGCAAAGGAGAAGATACTGGGAATCGATCTCGGGACCACATTCTCGTGCATGGCCATCATGGAGGCCGGGAAGCCGATCGTGATCCCGAACGCTGAAGGACAGAGGACAACGCCTTCCGTGGTTGCATTCACAAAGGACGGGGAGAGGCTTGTCGGGAGCCTCGCAAAGAGACAGGCCATCACGAACCCCACGCGGACGATCCAGTCCATCAAGAGGAAGATGGGGACGAGCGAGAAGGTGAAGATCGACGACAGGAGCTACACGCCGCAGGAGATCTCTGCCATGATCCTGCAGAAGCTCAAGGCCGATGCAGAGGCCTACCTGGGAGAGAAGATCACGAAAGCGGTGATCACGGTTCCTGCATACTTCAACGACGCGCAGCGGCAGGCGACAAAGGATGCCGGAAGGATCGCCGGGCTCGACGTCCTGCGGATCATCAATGAACCCACGGCGAGTGCACTCGCGTACGGTATCGACAAGGAGACGGACGCCACGGTGCTCGTCTATGACCTCGGCGGTGGAACGTTCGATGTCTCCATTCTGACGCTCGGCGATGGTGTCTTCGAGGTTAAGGCAACCGCGGGGAACAACCACCTCGGAGGGGACGACTTCGATAACCGTATCATCGATTACCTTGTGGAGGAGTTCCAGAAGAAGGAGGGAATCAACCTGAGATCCGACCCGATAGCCATGCAGAGGCTGCGGGACGCGGCAGAGAATGCAAAAATAGAACTCTCCCAGAAGATGAAGACGACCATCAACCTCCCCTATATCACCACCGGGCCTGACGGGCCGAAGTTCCTTGACATCGACCTGACACGCGCGAAGTTCGAACAGCTCATCGGGGACCTCGTTGAGTCGACGGTGGGACCTGTCAGGCAGGCCCTGAGCGATGCCAAGCTGACATCCGACCAGATCGATCACGTCCTCCTTGTCGGCGGCTCGACCCGCGTCCCCCTCGTCCAGGAGACGGTGAAGAGAATCCTCGGAAAGGACCCGGACAAGGGGATCAACCCGGACGAGTGCGTTGCACTGGGTGCTGCCATCCAGGGCGCTGTCCTCTCGGGTGAGACAAAGGACATCGTCCTCCTCGATGTGACCCCGCTGACACTCGGGATCGAGACGCTCGGGGGAATTGCCACGAAACTGATCGAGAGGAACACCACGATTCCGACAAGGAAGAGCCAGATCTTCTCGACGGCTGCTGACGGGCAGACGAGTGTCGAGATCCACGTCGTGCAGGGCGAGAGAGCCCTTGCAAAGGACAACTTCACCCTCGGGAGGTTCCAGCTCACGGGGATTCCGCCGGCCCCGCGGGGCGTTCCGCAGATCGAGGTCACGTTCGATATCGATGCGAACGGGATCATCCATGTCTCGGCAAAAGACCTCGGGACAGGAAACGAACAGGCGATCACCATCAAGGGCGACAGGAAGCTCTCCGAGGACGAGATCAAGCGGATGGTCGAGGAGGCACGGAAGTTCGAGGAGGAGGACAAGAGAAAGAGGGATGAGATCGAGCTCCGGAACGCTGCCGATACTGCCATCTTCACGGCCGAGAAGCTCCTGAAAGATAATGCCGCGACGATAGACCCTGCTGACAGGGAGAAGGTCGAGAACGGGATTGCCGACCTCCGCAAGGCCCTCGGCGGGGACCAGGTCGACGAGATCCGGGCAAAGATGGAGAGCCTCACCGAGGCGGTCTACAATATCACGACGAAGATTTACCAGAAGGCTCAGACTGAGCGACAGGCACAGGCCGGGGCATCGGGGAACCCGGGTGCTGGCAGCGCAAAGGCAGAGGCAAAGGACGAGAACGTCGTCGACGCCGACTTCAAGGTAAAAGACGAGTGAGCCCCTATGACCGGGGGTGACTACTACGATATCCTGGGCGTTCCCAGGAATGCGGACGAAAAGGAGATAAAAAAGGCGTACCGGAACCTCGCCCGGAAGTACCACCCCGATGTCTGCAAGGAGCCGGGAGCAGAAGAGAAGTTCAAGAGGATCAACGAGGCATACAGTGTCCTCTCCGATCCCCAGAAGAGGGCACAGTATGACCACCTCGGCCATGATACGTACACGAGTGCCTCGAAGGGTTCGTACACGGGTGGCGGGGGTTTCCATGGAGGAGGGTTCTCTGCAGACTTCTCCGGTTTCGGAGATATCTTCGACTTTTTTGGCGGCGGGTTCTCGGGTTCCCGCCCGATGGGCCCAAGAGCTGGTTCTGACCTCCTGATGAGGATGCAGATCACCCTCGAGGAGGCTGTTTTCGGAGCGGATCGCGAGATCGAGGTCAATCACACGGAGGCCTGCAGCCATTGTAACGGGACGGGAAGCGAGACGAAGAAACTCGTCCACTGTCCAAGGTGCGGCGGATCCGGCCAGATGCGGCAGATGAGCCAGACTGTCTTTGGCCAGTTCGTGCGCATGAGCACGTGCACGGAGTGCCAGGGAAGGGGGCGGATCCCCGAGAAGAGGTGTTCTGCCTGCAGGGGCTCGGGTCATACACCTGTACACCGAAAGGTGATGGTCCATATCCCGGCCGGTATCGACACGGGAATGCGCCTTCGGATGGAGGGTTTTGGAGAAGCGGGGGATTACGGGGCTCCGAACGGGGATCTCTTCATCGAGGTGCAGGTCAGGCCGCATCCACGGTTCAGGCGGTCAGGGGACAACCTTGAGACCGAGGTCGAGGTGAGCCCGGCACAGGCGGTCGTTGGTTCGGTCGTCGAGGTGGAGACGATCGATAAAAAGAGCGTGGATCTGGTCATCCCACCCGGGATCCAGCACAATACCGCCCTCAAGATCCCCGGCGAGGGTGTCCGCCGGAGGGGAAAGCCCGGCGACCTCCTCGTGCGGGTAAAAATAGTCATTCCCCGGCAGCCAAAGGCAGAGATTCGGGGCCTGTATGAGAAGATCCTCGAGCTCGAGGGACACAGGCCACCTGATGCAAAGAAGGGGTTCTTCTCTGCATTCATGGGCAAGAAATGACCCTTATTTTTCTTTTGCCGGGATGATCTTATCCCATGGACCTCCTCCTCGAACTGGCCGGTGACCACCCGATCCTTCCCATCCGCGAACTCGACCTCATCGGCCCTGTGCGGGAGACCTCTCCCCAGGTTGCCATCGTCGACTGCCAGTTTCACCACGAGATTCCCCGTCTTGCCCTCACCCACGTTGCCATGGAATTTCTTGGCTCGTGTCCTGCAAACAAGCGGGATATTGAGGCACTGCTCGACGATCTGGCCCTCTCTTCCGGGAGGCCGTTTGCTGCACGGGTCAAAAAGATCCATGGCTCTACGATGGATGCATCGCAGACAGAGCTCGAGAGGATCATCGGGTCGAAGGTGAGGGGCAGGGTGAGCCTCTCCCGGCCGGAAGAGGAATTCCGGGCGGTCATATCCGGTTCCCGCTGTTTCCTGGGGCGGGTGATATGGCGGGCGGATGCGAGCCGCTTCTCCCAGCGAAGGCCGGGAGACAGACCCTTCTTCCACCCCGGTGTGATGATGCCCCGCATGGTCAGGGCCCTCATCAATATCTCGTGCGCACGCGAGGGCGAGTGGCTCCTCGATCCCTTCTGCGGGACAGCGGGGATGGTCCTCGAAGCATCGCTCCTCGGCATCCGGGCTGTCGGGAGTGACCGTGATCCCTTCATGGCACGGGGCAGCAGGATGAACGTGCCCGGGGAAGACATCGTGCTTGCCGATGCAGGAAAGCTGCCATTCTCGGGTTCTTCGTTTGATGCTGTCGTAACCGATCTTCCCTACGGTCAGTCGGTCTCGATCCATGCAGGGAACCTTGATTCCCTGATAGATCAATCCCTCCGGGAGATCGGGAGGGTCTTAAAACCCGGCCGGAGGGCGGTTATCGTCTCCAACCGGCCGATACCCGACCATCCTGACTGTGGCCTGGCGCGTGTTTTCTCGTGCACCCAGCGCGTCCACAGGAGCCTCACCCGCCATATCCACGTCTTTGCCAGAAAGGATACAGTGTCACCCTTCTCGCCAAAAAGCGCAAAAATAACCATTTAAATAAAAAATGACAAAATGATTGCTGGGAACATCTCCACCCGGGGGAGAATGGAAACAGAGAAAAAGAGCAACAATAAAGCGATTGTCACCTGTTCCCGGTCGGAACGGGGGGTCAGGGAGCGGAATGAAGATGCATGCGGCATCTTTTCCATCCCCTCACCGGCAGGGAACCTCTTACTCCTCGCGGTTGCCGATGGCCTCGGGGGTCACCCTGCCGGAGAAGTCGCCAGTACCCTTGCAATCAGGGCCCTTTTCCAGTCGGTCTCCGCAAGTGCTGACTGCCGGGAGGGAGAGGCAATGCCGCCGCTCCGGGAGATTCTTGCAACGGGTTTTCTCTATGCAAATGCCATGGTCTGCCGATATTCAAGAGAGAATCCGTCGTGCCGGGGGATGGGAACGACTCTTGTCGCTGCCCTTCTCACGGGTTACGGCGAGGGGATCTGTGGAAATATCGGTGACAGCCGCGCGTACCTCGTCGGAAGGACCATCCGGAGGATTACCCGGGACCATTCGGAAGTACAGGAGATGGTCGACAGGGGCCTGATTCCTGCAGAAGTGGCAGACCACCATCCGCTGAAAAATATCGTCACACGGATAATCGGGAGGCTATCCGACACACCTGATTTTTTTCCCTTATCGCTTGGAAACGAATGCCTCCTCCTCTGTTCGGATGGGCTCCTCGACGGCATCAGCGAGGAAGAGATCCCCGACCTCGTCAGGACGACGAGGTTTTCCGATCTCTGTGACGCGCTGGTTGCAGGGGCACGCAGTCGCAGCCGGGACAATATCACCGTTGTGGCCGCACGGCGGTCGGGAATTCAGCGGGAGGAGGATGACTGAAAGGATCACGGGAGAGGATCTGGAGAGGGATAAAAAAAAGAGAGCCCCTGATTCCCCTCCGTCTCTTTGATGACGGATTCTCCCTATTTTTTGCCTGAAAAGAAATGTGGGAGGGTCCTTTTCCTCACTGCAGGAGATCACTTCTTTGATCCCGGCGCGGCGCAAACGACCCGGACTGCATCGACGATCTCGGGGAGCATCTCGACGGGGAACGCCATCACCATCTCCCCATCCTCGATCCCGGAAAACTTCCGGGATCCATCGCACCCGAGGGAGTAGTTCGCCCTGCCCGAGAGGTATGTCTGGGCACACGCATCCGCGCAGACGGACTGGATCCCGGAGAACTCAGACGTAATTCTCCCGCCAAGGCGGAAGAGCGTTGCCTGGGCGAGCTTGAGCATCACGCGTGCCTCGGCGATGACGAGGACGATATGAGGGGAAAATGTTGTCTTTTCAAGGGGCGCGTACAGGGTCGCATAGGTCATGCCGGCCTCGACGTGGGGTATCCGGTCGATCGTCCGCTTGCAGGCTGCCGTACTCATGAATTTTCCGAGCTTGAAGTAGAACTGACCATTTTTCAGGGTCTCCGTGATCTGCCGGAGGCCAAGCGCCCATGCACCGCCCATGCACTCGTGGTTCTCGACTGTTGCATAAAAGATCCGCCCCTCCCTCCGGGCGAGGTTCACCATCTGGCAGTGACGCAGGGTCCTGTCGAGCTTCTCCATCCCTTCCGGGATCTCCTCTTTTGCCGTTGCGAGCCGGACTGCGACCGGGGAGTCTTTGAGGCCGAGCGACTTTGCAAGGACCGCGGAAGCCTCCCGGAAGTCCATGTCCCCCATGATCGTTGCATCCATTCCTGTCACTTCCATCTCCTTTCTTCTTCGAATTATGCTCGGGACTATGAAGAGATAAATCTGCTCCCATGCGCAAAAAAGTCTAGAGCCGCCTCAGCTTGCGGTCGACCTTTCGGAAAAAGTTCTTTCCTGCATCCACGAAGAGGGCAGGCTGCTCTGCCGGCCCGACGGTGAGAGACCCTTCCTCCCCGAGGTCGAGTGTCTTTTGCCCGTCGATGACCAGAGATGCGGGTTTTGCACTCTCGAGGCATATCTCCACGCGCCTGTCGTTGCTGATCAGGTGGGGCCTCGAGGAGAGCATGTAGGGAGCAAGCGGAACGAGGAGGAACCCCTGGATCCGCGGGTCAACGATGGGGCCGCCCGCGCTCATGGCATAGGCTGTCGATCCCGTCGGTGTGCTGACAAGGAGACCGTCTGCACGGAAACGTTCGGCCTCGATGCCGTCTATCACGATGACGAAACGGAGCATCTTGGCAGGGCGACTCGTGACGATGAGGGCCTCGTTGAGCGCTTCCCCAAGTATCTTCCCCCGGGACCGGAGTGCCACCCTCATGCGTGGTTCCGTTGCAAAACCGGGTTGTAAATTTTGAATGAATGTTTTTGCCTCGTCAGGCTCGAGATCCGCGAGGAACCCCACCTCGCCCCAGTTGATACCGATGATGGGGATCTGGATCGCCATCTGCTGGACGGTGTGGAGAATCGTTCCATCCCCCCCGACGATAATGGCAAGATCGACTGTCCTGTCGAAGGGCCAGACATTTTTGGAACGGAGAGCCCGGGCAGTCTGCGGCTCGAAGAGTGCCTCGTGTCCGAGAGACCGGACCCAGTCACACAGGTCCCGGCTGTAAGACAGGGCGCCGGGGTCGTCGACCCGCGATACCAGTGCGATCCTCATTCCTGCCACCTGATCTCGCTCACCTGAGATACTCGATCACCTTATGGTGCAGAACGCCATTCGTAGCGACCATGCACCTCCCGATTGTGACCTCGTCAGGGAACCGGATTGGCCGGCCTTCGAGATCACTGACCATGCCGCCGGCCTCGGTGCATATCAGCATTCCTGCAGCGGCATCTGTCACCCTCAATGTGCCACGCAGGTCAATAAAGCCATCTATCCTCCCGCACCCGATGTAGGAGAGCTCCAGTGCAGAGGCCCCAAGCAGCCTCCACCGCCGTATCTTCTGCCCGATGTGCATGACCCTCCGGGGATCGAACTTCCTCCCGTACACGCTCATGGCACACTCGTCGAGACGGGAGATCCGGGATACGGAGATGGGCCTGCCATCGAGGAACGCCCCCTTCCCCCTCACGGCAGTGAATGTCTCTCCTCCCGCAAGGTCGTGGACAAAAGCCTTGAGTATCAGTCCGTCTTCGGCATAGGCGACGGAAAGTGCATAGAAAGGGATCCCGGCCACGGCATTGTACGTCCCGTCGATGGGATCGAGGAAGATGGTGCCCCTTTCGCCCCCCAGTTCGACTCTTCCCGCCTCCTCGGAGATAAGGGTTTTGCAGAGGGGATGTTTTTCGAGGAATGCAATCACGCAATCCTCGGCAGCACGGTCAATCTTCTTGGTCGGGGTTCCGTCGGCACCGATGCAGAGTGTCTCTCCCCCTCTCTCCGTCCCGACGAGATCACGGATCACCCCCCGGATCTCGCGTGCAAGGGTATGACATGCCTCCAGAAATTCCATTGTGCCAGATCCAGACCGTTCCTGAGGAGTATTTATCTGGTGATATAAAGATACATCTTACTGCATTTTTGCGCGAGAGTGAACCAGAATGAAAGAACAGACAGAGATCGGGAAGCTCAAGGAGGGCCGCTACATGGTTATCGATGAGGAGCCATGCAAGATACTGGGAATCTCCGTCTCGAAACCAGGCAAGCATGGTGCTGCAAAGGCACGTATCGATGCCGTGGGGCTCTTCGATGGCGTGAAGAGGTCCATCGTCCAGCCGGTATCTGCCAAGACGTACGTGCCCGTGGTGGAGAGAAAGAGCGGGCAGGTCATAACCATCAGCGGCAATATCGCGACCCTGATGGACATGAAAGAATTCAACAATTTCGAAATTGAGGTTCCCCCCGACAAGATGGACAGGATTGAAGTCGGAAAGGAAGTCCAGTACATCGAGGCCCTCGGGAAACGAAAACTCGACATTGAATAAAAAGAATCACCGGTCTCCCTTCTCCATTCCTTATCCTTTTCTTCTTTCCCCACGCCAGAATCAGACTCTGAGTCGTCTTGCCAGACCGGGGTATTCCCTATCAGTATTTTCCGAGGTACCGTTCCGGGACCTTCACCTCCATCTTGTAGGAGTGAATCATGTGCGTGCTGACGACAAAGTAATACGATCGAGGAGAAGTCCCCTCATAGAATTTTTCGACCCATGGTCGCGGGTCATTCTCCTTTTTTTCCTTCCAGAATTTCGCATTCAGACCGCCCTGAGGCTCGATTCTCCTCACGAGGGATCCATCTGCCGCATCGCGGACTTCAATCGAGAAGGAGGGGAATATTTCTGCGGCAAAAAAGTCAGCCTGGCCCCCCATCTTCGAAGAGGTCTCTCCCACGAAAGTCGTCTCCCAGGGATCGACTGTATAGTGCAGTTCCCAGTAAGGGAACGGCATGGTTATTGTCTGCGTGATTCCACCGGCATGGGACTGTATCGTTGCATACGTGAGCATCTTTTCAGGGGGCGGGGTGGTCTCCGGGAGGCGCGTGAAGGTCGGGGTCGTCTGGGTTGGCACAAGGGCAACGTATCCCAGGGTCTGGGGTTGCCCGCTCCAGGTGGGGGTGGGCGAAGGAGTTTTCGGTAAAGGTGGGGTACCCGTGACGCGGGGGAGGGGTGTTGCCGGGGTTGGCACGGGTTTTGTCTCTCCCGGCAGGATTCCCGGGAGAGAGGGAAGGCTCAGGTCGATCTCCTTTCCGGTCAGGAGTGGCTTTACCACGCCTGCAAGGATGACCATGCCGGCGAGTGCCACGAGGAGAATCGCAATATCCCTCCTTTCCATACCCGAGTTTTGGTGCACCGCAGATATAAGGGAGTCGGCAGGGGATCCTCCGGAGGGTGATCCGTCTTCCCGGCACAGGAAGTGCAGGGGCCGAAGAGAACTGCGTTTTTTTCTGGATGCAGGTATCAGGGTATGGGAGCGGGGTCCTTTCATGGGCAGCCTGGAGACGAAAAGAGGGACAGGACGCCGGCGGAAGAATCCAGGTGGCTATGCAATAACAAGCCGAATGTGAAAAATTCCCTAAAACAGGCTGGAGATCGCTCCTATGATCTACATTTTTCTTCCTTTCCGCCCAAATGTACAGCTCATTACAGAACCCTCCATCGGGGATATCCATGACAGAAGAGCCAGAAAAACAACAGGAAGAGTGCAATGGTGTGTGCGAAGGATGCCCCACTGCACAGCAGTGCGAGAGTGACAGGAAGACGACGAAAGGGAGAGGTCTTCCTCCCAAGGCAGAGATCGACGTGGACCATGTCATCCTCGTCCTCTCCGGAAAGGGGGGCGTGGGTAAATCCACGGTGGCCGTGAATCTCTCCTTTGCCCTCTCCGCCCATGGATACAGCGTAGGACTGCTCGATCTTGATATCCACGGCCCCAATATCCCCAAAATGCTCGGCCTCGAGGGTCACCACCTGACGACCCTGGGAAAGATGATCCAGCCCGTCAGGGTGACAGGGAACCTTGCGGTTGTCTCCATGGCATTCCTCCTCCCGGACAGGAGCACGCCGGTGATATGGCGGGGCCCCATGAAGATGAGCGCCATCAGCCAGTTCCTCTCCGAGGTGGACTGGGGGCACCTCGATTTTCTCGTGGTTGACCTCCCGCCGGGAACCGGAGACGAGGCTCTCTCCATCGTCCAGCTTGCGCCCAATGTCCGGGGGGCAGTCATCGTCACGACTCCCCAGGAGGTCGCAACAATGGATGCAATGAAGGCCGTTAAGTTCGTGGAGCAACTCAGTGTCCCGGTCGTGGGAATCGTGGAGAACATGAGCGGGCTCGTCTGCCCCCACTGCAAGCAGGAGATAGACCTCTTTGGAAAGGGAGGGGGAGAGAGTATTGCAAAGGAGCTTGGAGTCCCGTTCCTTGGATCCATCCCGCTCGACCCCGAGATGAGAAAGGCCGGTGACGAGGGCAAACCGTTCATCATCCGCAGCCACGACAGCCCGACATGGAAGAGCGTTGACAGGGTCATGGAAGAACTCGTCAGGGTGGTCGAGAAGTAGATGGATCTTCGCGAGGTACTCATCGGTGGAGGGGAATACCTCGATGTCTACGATGAGATCAGTCCTCTCCTCGAGGATATCTCTCTCCTCCCCTGGAAAGTGGAGGGCATCTACCGGAAGGCGAGCACGTACGATGACGTGCACCTCGACCGGCTGAGGTTTGCGCTCCTCCGGCTCCAGGTTTATGCCGACATCCACCGGAACGAGGACATGGAGAGGGCACAGGCGATCAAGTACATCGCGATCGTCCTCGAGAAGGTCATATTCGGGTCGCTGATGCTCGGCCACGAGGAGATGGAACGCGATTGAGAGGGCTGCCGGCTTTTTGGGCGATGAACCTGCCCATCAACACCGGCAGAAAACGCGAGTCATTTACAAACTCAAAAGGAAATCATGCCGAAGTATTCCTTCATTGCCCGGATCCCTGATCATCCGGGGGCACTCCACCCTGCCGTCGATGTCATCTCGCGTAATGGGGGAAATATCAACAGGATCCAGTTTGACAGGCAAATCGATCCCTGCACGGTCTTTTTTGAGGTGACAGCCACGGATCAGGCAAAGGAGGAGATCGCGCGTGGCCTCCGCGAACTCGGGTACCTCCAGACTACCCTGAAACCACAGAACTTTCTCAAGGTCTCCGTCCATATCCCCCACGCCCCGGGGGCGCTCAACGACTTTCTCCGGTACACAACCGCGCACCGGGCCAACATTGCCCGGATAGACTTTGATGACAGGGGAAGCACTCCCAGCATCCTCTCGGTCAGCCTCATGATCGAGGACCAGGAGGAGGTCAACCGCCTCCTCGACGAGCTGAAATCCCGGTACCGCATGGAGGTCATCGAGTACGATACGAGCGGGAAACACCTCGACGACACTGTCTTTTATCTCCATTTTGCACAGTCCCTCCGCGATATCGTGGGAGAACCGGGTGATGGATTCCTTCTCTCGCTCCTTGGGGATATCAACCACGTCGCGCAGGAGCTGATGAACCGGGGAAAAGATCCAAAAACAGTCTTCGAGAGCGTTGAGAGGACAGGGCGGACCCTCCGGGATACCTGCGGGACCGGCTTTTATGCCGACATCCAGACGATTCCGCTTGCAGATGACCTCATGCTTGCCTGCATCCAGCCACCCTGCGGGGGCTCCGTCTTCCTGCTGGACACGCCGGGCGAGTGCATCATGGTCGACACCGGCTACGGTATCTACCACCCGGACATGTGCAGGGTGATAAGAAGGGAGATACCCGGTGCGCTGGAGCGGCTCTCGAAGATCGTGATCACCCATGCCGATGCAGACCACTGCGGTGCGGCAGGACTCTTTCCTGTCCCCTCCCTGATGCACAGGGGCACGCAGGAGATCATCCGCGTCGCAAACAGGGCGTACGGATCACGGAACCAGGAATCGATACTCGAGGAGGTCTACACGTCCCTCATCAACATTTTCTCCCGGTTCTCTCCCCCCCATGACGCGATCCTCTTTTCCTCCCCGAGCGGAGAGAGGAGGGGGCCCTTTCCGGTCATCGGAGAGGTCCGGGCAGGAAGGCACGCCCTCGAAGTCCTGGAAGGGTTCGGAGGGCACCTTCACGGGCAGATCTACCTCTACTCGCGCGAACTGGGGGTCTTCTTCTCCGGGGATACCGCAATCAACTTCGATTCTCTCACCCCCGAGAGAGCAGAGTACAACACTCTTGCTGTCAACCTCGTCACATCTGTGAACGTGGACAGCGCGAGGGCCCGCGAGGAGAGGAGGGAGATCCTCGGCATCGTGCGCGGGACAGCAGGTTCCTTCCCTGGCGGGAGGTCCGGATGCCTCCTCTGCGGGGGCCACGGCCCTGTCTCCCTTCTCTGCGAGGGACGGCTCGTTCCCGTCCTGCCGATCCGCAGGGTCTCTGCAGGAGAGTGAAGAGCGAAGGGGTGGGTGATGCACCCGACTTCCCCTTGTCTCCCACCGGGTACTTGGGAATCTCCCGCCTCCTAGAAATGGCATCCCAACCTCTATCATCGGGGAAGGATACATTTTTGCAGGAACAGAATGGCATCGAAGAGAGTGCAGGAGATGATGCGCCTGATGGCCCGGCGCATTGCTGCCATTGCCGCGTCTCTTTCCGACGACGAGGTAGAGAGATTCATTGACGAGATCCTCCATGCCCAGAGGATCTATGTGATGGGTGCGGGAAGGTCCGGGCTTGTCGCGAAGGCCTTTGCCATGCGCCTGATGCACCTTGGACTCTCGAGTTATGTCGTTGGCGAGACCATCACTCCTGCCATGAGCCCGGGAGATCTTGTCGTCGTCTTTTCCGGTTCCGGAAAGACAAAGACAGTTGCGGATATCGCCGAGACAGCAAAGGAGATAGGGGGGAGGGTGGCCCTGATCTCCGCGAACAGGGAGTCGCGGATCGGCAGGATCGCAGATACCATCGTCATCATCGAGCACCAGAGGGACGAGATCAGGGACGAGGGGGCCGAGTTCGAGATCCGCCAGGTCATGGGGGAACACAAGTCGTTTGCACCCCTGGGGACGCTCTTTGAGACAGCGGCGATGGTCTTTGCGGACGCGGTCATTTCCCGGCTGATGGAGATCACAAAGACCGACGAGAAGGAACTGAAGAACAGGCACGCAAACATAGAGTGAGGTGGAAGAGATCCATGGAGAAGACACGGTGCGCGGAAAGGTGTCTCGGGATAGAGATCTCGGGGATCCGAAAACTCTTCGAGTCCGCCGGCCCCGGCTCGATCAACCTCGGGCTGGGCCAGCCCGATTTCGACACGCCGGCCCATATCAAGGAAGGAGCCATCGCGGCAATCCGGGAAGGAAAGACGGGGTATACCCCCAACATGGGGATCCCCGAGCTGAGGGAGGCACTCTCGCGCAAGTTTGGCAAGGAGAATGGTCTCTCCTATGCCCCGGACCAGATCATCGTCACGGCAGGTGCAAGCGAGGCTCTCCATATCATCATGCATGCACTCGTCGAGAAGGGCGACCGGGTTCTCTATGCCGACCCCGGGTTTGTCTCGTACGGTGCACTCGCGGTCCTGGCAGGGGGGAGGCCGGAAGGGGTCCCCCTTGATGAGAAGATGCAGATCGATGTCGAGAAGGCAAAGGAGATGATGGACGGGGCGCGTCTCTTCGTCCTCAACTCCCCTGCGAACCCGACGGGTGCCGTGGAACCGGAGGAGAACATCCGGGCGATCGTCGAGTATGGCAACGATAAAAACGTCACGATTGCAAGCGACGAGGTATACGAACATTTCATCTATGGGCCAGCGCACCGGAGTGCAGCCCTCTTCGGGGAGGACGTGATCACGGTGAATGCTGCGAGCAAGACCTATGCCATGACCGGGTGGCGGCTGGGGTACCTTGCCGGCCCCCGCGAATACATCGAGCAGGCTCTCAAGGTGCACCAGTACTGCCAGGCATGTGCAAGCTCGATCTCGCAGTATGCGGCGCTTGCCGCGTACACCGGGCCCCAGGACTGCGTTGCCGCGATGAGGGAGGAATACCGCGCCCGCCGGGATTACATGTATGCTGCACTGACCGGGATGGGTTTTTCCTTCCCTGAACCAGAAGGGGCCTTTTACCTCTTTGTGCCCTTCGGGGAGGATCTCACGGCAAGGATACTGAAGGCAGGAGTCGTTGTCGTCCCTGGGTCAGCCTTCGGGTGCAATGCCCCCGGGCATGCCCGGCTGAGTTATGCAGCCAGCCGCAGGACACTTGAGGCCGCGGTGGAGAGAATCAGGAAAGTCGTGGAGGAATGAGAGACATGGTCAGGGATCTCCTGGTCAAGCTCTCCAATGCCCACGGGGTATCCGGGAGCGAGGAGAGCATTGGAACGATTGTGAAGCGGGAACTCAAAAAGTACGTGGACGAGATAACCGAGGACAGCATGGGCAACATCATCGCGATAAAAAAAGGGGGGAATTTCCGTGTCATGCTCGCGGCCCATGCGGACGAGATCGGTCTGATGGTCAAGTCGATCGATGAGAAAGGGTTTATCAGGTTCGTCACCCTCGGCGGATGGTTTGCCCCGACCCTGTACAACCAGAGGGTGATTCTCCACGGGTCGAAGGGGCGCGTGACCGGTGTCCTGGGCGGAAAACCGCCCCACAAGATGGACGAGGAGGAGAGGAAGAAAGGGATAAAGGTCGAGGAGATGTTCATCGACGTGGGTGCGTGCAGCCGGGAGGAGGTGGTTGACCTCGGGATCTCCGTGGGGACTCCTGTCACGCTCGACCGCGAGGCTGCCTCCCTTGCAAACGGGAGGATCACCGGCAAGGCGTTCGACAACAGGGTGGGTGTGGCCCTTCTCGTGAAGACGATGCAGCAGGTCTCATCCCCCCACACAATCTACGCTGTCTTCACGGTCCAGGAGGAGGTGGGCCTGAAGGGGGCGCGGACGAGTGCCTACACAATCGACCCCGACTGTGCGATAGCAACAGACGTGACGATCCCGGGCGATCATCCCGGGATCGACTTAAAAGATGTACCCGTCGAGATGGGAAAGGGCCCGATCATCACCATCGCGGATGCAAGCGGCAGGGGCCTGATAGCAAACCGGTCGATGGTGAGGTGGCTCGCGGAGACGGCAGAGTCCTGCAGTATCCCTGTCCAGTTCGAGGTCGGGAGCGGGGGAACGACCGATGCCACCGCGATACACCTCGAGCGTGGCGGTATCCCGAGCACGACCCTCTCGATCGCGAGCCGGTACATCCACTCCCCTGTCGAGGTCGTGGACGTAAACGACATCGAAAATGGAATCAGGCTCCTCGTCGAGGCACTCAAAACAAAGCCACGACTCTGATCCCGGAGTGGGTGATGGATGCAGGGGAGACGCCGGGGAGCGGAATAATGTCCCTTTACCTGAGCATCCCGGAGAACTTCCCGAAGCTCCACAGCCATGAATATACTAAAAAGAAGAAACAGTTCCGCAATCCTCTTCTCCCCCCCTCCCCCTTTACCAGACAGCGGAAATTGACAGGTGTGTGCACTTTGTCTCTTCTCCCCTGAGGAATGAGAAAAGAGTACTTTTCCCGTCTCAATAGCTGACAGGATCACCTGCAGATGGAAAAGAAGCATTTTTTTATTGTCATGACCAGTCTGCATACCAGGGGCTCTTTCCGGCAAAGATGGGGTATGCCGCACTTGCTCTCTCCATGCAGGAAGGGGCCGAAGATCCGTGAGTCACACTCCCCCGGTATGCATTGACCGATCCGTGTTCTGTTCTTTTCGGGGAGCGGAAGCGGGAAAAGAGGTCATTTTTGAAGCAGGATTTGGGAAAGTTTTAAATAGATAAGGGAAGAGGATATGGTGAATACATTTGTTTGGGAATCGGAGTGACCCGTCATCCCCGATTCCCAATTGGGGAATGTATACGAAAATGCATCTGAGGTACCCGTATGACAAGCGAAAGAGGGCTGCAGATAGTTATAACTATCCTTCTCTGTATCACCCTGGCACTCCCGGTATCGGCCGCACTCGGCATCGTCGGGATAAACCCGTCCAGGGGACTGAACAATCAGTCTGACCTGTACATCTCGAACCTGTCGGGAACAGATTTCCCCGGTCAGGAAGAGGTCTTGGTCTTTCTGAGCAGGAGCGGCGAGGAAAATATCACGGGCAGGTACGTCACTGTCGTGTCCCCGACCCGTATCACATGCGTCCTTGACCTGAGCGGGAAGAGGGCTGGGCCCTGGGACGTGAACGTGATCAACACGACAAGTGGCGAAAGAGCGGTTCTCGAAGGCGGTTTCACAATAGAGAACCCCGATCCGCAGGTCACGGGCATCAACCCGGCCTCCGGAGAGAATGATGACTGGGTCGAGATTACGGATCTTTCCGGCAGCAACTTCCTGCCGAACGCAACCGTCAACCTGACGATGGGTGCAACTGTCATCCCGGGTGCGGATGTGACACGGGTCAGCAGTTCGAAGATTACCTGCCGCTTCAACATCACGTTCGCGGAACCCGGCCTCTACAATGTCACCGTGACCAATGAAGACGGAAAGTCGGCGACGCTTTGGGATGGTTTCCGCGTCCGTAACCCTGTCCCGAGAGTGATTGCGGTTCATCCCGCTTCCGGGACGAACAACCAGGTCATCGGCATCACGAACCTGTCCGGATCAGGGTTCATACCGGGAGCAAACGTCACCCTGCAGAAGGCCGGATTGCCTTCCATCCCCACCATCAACGGTGCAATCCTCGAGTCTCCGACCAAGATTCTCTGCTTCTTTGACTTGAACGGCGTTTCCGTTGGAAAATGGGATGTTGTGGTGGAGAACCCGGACGGCCAGAACGGATCGCTGTCCTCCGGCTTTGCGGTGTATTACCCTGACTCTCCGCTCGTGGCAGGGATCACCCCGGGGACGGGGGAGAACACGGGAACTGTCACTGCAAACGTGACAGGGAGCGGGTTCCACCCGAACGTGACCGTGAGACTGGTAAACGGGGTGCAGAACGTGACAGGCACGGTTCTCTCGACCTCGGCGACAGATATCGGGGTCCAGTTCAATCTCACGGGGATTCCTGCCGGGACATACGACCTGACCGTGACCAACGAGGATGACCAGTCGTCCACGAAGGAGGGAGCATTCACCGTCACCAACCCACACCCCACTGTCTCTGATGTAAGTCCTTCCTCCGGTCTGAACACCGGGTATGTCACACTGGATATAACGGGAACAGGGTTCCTTCCCAATGCAACGGTCACCTTCAGCAGGGGAGCGACAACATTCTCCGAGAGCAGCACGTTCCAGAACAGCACGTGGATCCGGTGCACTGCCTCCCTGATCGGGAAGGAGGCCGGAACCTACAATATCACCGTGACGAACACCGACGGGCTGTCCGGGACAAAGACAGATGCTTTCACGATACAGAACCCTGCTCCGGGGGTACAAGGGATTGATCCCGCAACGGGAGAGAATACCGCATCTCTCGAAGGTGTCATCATCACCGGGGAGAACTTCCTCGATGGTGCGAGCGCAAGTCTCATTCGCGCCAATCAGACCCCGATTGCCGCCGATCCCGTGACGCGGATCAACGCAACAGCCCTCCGGTGTACCTTCAACCTGACCGGGAAGCCTGCCGGGGTATGGAAGGTGGAGGTGAGCAACCCCGATGGACGGAGCAGTGTCGAGGAGGTTTTCTTCACCATCACCAACCCGCCCCCGAACCCGACGGCCATCGATCCTGATTCGGGTCCAAACAACGGTCCGATCGGGATCACGGGCCTGACAGGCAGCGGTTTTCTCCCGGATGCAAGCGTGAAACTCGCCAGGACAGGGCAGGCTGACATCCCCGGTACAGGAATCGATGTCAATGTCACGACACAGACCATCATGTGCTTCTTCAACCTGAACGGAGCAAGGGCGGGATACTGGGATGTCGTCGTGACGAACACCGACGGGCAGTCCGGGACACTCCCGAATGGCTTCTTCGTCAGGTACCCTGCAGCGCCTTCGGTCCTCGCAATCGAGCCGGCATTTGCCCCCAATAACGGGACTGTACTGATCACCAACATCTCGGGCTCCGGGTTCCACCCGAACGCGACCGTGAAGATTTCCCGTGCATCGCACGCGGACATCGTGGCGACCGATGTTACGGTCACGGAACCTGACCAGATATCCTGTACCCTCGACCTGACCGGTGCCGATCCCGGGTTCTGGGACGTCGTGGTCACGAACGATGACGGGCAGTCAGGGGCACTCCCCGGCGGCTTCGAGGTCCGGTACCCTGCCCCTGCTGTGACAGGCATCACTCCTGACAGGGGCAACAACAACCAGATCGTCACAATTTCGAACCTTTCCGGGAGCAACTTCCGGGCTGGTGCGACAGTGAAACTGTCCCGTGCATCCCATTCTGACATCCCGGCAACAGGCGTCACCGTGGTCGATTCCACGAGAATTACCTGTTCATTCAACCTGAACACGATGGATGTCGGAGACTGGGACGTCGTAGTCACCAATACCGACGGGCAGTCCGGAACGCTTCCAGGCGGGTTTGCCATCGAGTACCCGAGCCCGGTTGTTACTGCCATCCAGCCGAACCGGGGTGCAAACGACGGCACGCTGCAGATTGAAGCCGTGACCGGGAACTATTTCAGGGCAGGTGCAACGGTCACCCTTACCAAGACGGGTGTTGCACCAATTACTGCAACGAATGTCAATGTCATCAATGCGACAACCCTGAACTGCACCGTGAACCTCGCGGGCAGGACCATCGGTTTCTGGAACGTCGTGGTTACGAACACTGACGGGAAGTCCGGGCAGCTTGCGAACGGGTTCCAGATCCTGCCTCCGCCGCCTGTCCCTGACTTCTCGGCAAGCCCTGTCTATGGTTCCGTGCCCCTGACGGTCCGGTTCACGGACCTCTCCACGAACAACCCGACGGCATGGATATGGGACTTCGGGGACGGGACGATGGGTGGTGTCGGTGACAGGAACCCCGTCCATACCTACAATGCCGTGGGAACCTACAACGTCACGCTCACGGTCTTCAATACAGGGGCGCCTGAAGGGAGGAGCATCACGAAGACATCCTACATAACCGTGGTGCGAACACCTGTGGCAGACTTCACTGCCGACCCGACCTCCGGAAATGCGCCCCTCCTCGTCCAGTTCACCGACACGTCAATGGGCAACCCGACGGGATGGCTCTGGAACTTCGGTGACGGAAGCATATCCACCCAGCAGAACCCGTACCACCTCTACACAAAACCAGGGGTGTATTCTGTCACCCTGAGTGTCCGGAATTCTGCAGGCAGCAACTCGATAACGAAGGAGGGTCTCATCACGGTCAGGGCGCTTCCAACCGCAGACTTCTCCGCGAACAGGACATCAGGTGTGGCCCCGCTTGCCGTTACGTTCACGGATGGATCGAGTGGCAGCCCAACGACATGGGCATGGAACTTTGGCGACGGGAACACCTCGACAGATCAGAACCCCACGCACGTCTACAGTACCCCGGGCGTATACACGGTCAGCCTGACTGCTGCCAATGATGTCGGCAGTGATACGAAGACGAGGACGGGGTACATCACGGTTGGCGAAGGACTGCTTGCCTCCTTCACTTACACGACCAGCAACCCCGAGAACCTCGCACCCCTGACCGTTGCATTCCGGGACACCTCGGGCGATTCCCCCGCAGCATGGGTATGGAACTTCGGAGACGGCACCCTGACAACGGAGAGAAACCCCATCCATACCTTCACGAAGGCAGGGAACTATACTGTGATTTTGACAGTCTCCGATACTTTCAGGAGCAGCTCAACCTCACAGGTAATCGAGGTGAAACCGCGACTGATCGCAGGCTTCAAGGTCGAACCCCAGACAGGGTCAGCACCTCTCAGGGTCCGGCTCATCGACCAGTCGATCGGGACGCCCAATTCGTGGAGGTGGGTCATCCTGAAAGATGCCCTGAATATGACTGTCTTTGACCCAGGAAGTGCGACCGAGACCTATACCTTCAACCAGCCCGGGTATTACAGCGTACTGCTCACGGTGTCGGATGCTTACGGAAACACGGAGTCCCTGCTGAAGGAGAACGTGGTGGAGGTCCTTCCCTTCCCCTGAGGGGAGTACCTTTTTTTTCCGACTCCTGAATTTTCTCTCCCCGCGTCCTGTTCTTCATGGTGAAAGTGGTTTCTCTCTCCTTTTGAGATGCCGCTTATTTTGATTAATTGCCCTGCTACAACGAACTTACGGAGTGGAAGGGGGAATCCCCTTCAGGGAGCGGAAGAGGAGAGATAAAATCTCAATACGACAAATTTTCCCCAGAATGGTGCAGGGAGCCTGATTTCGTGACTGGATTCCATGCAAAGGAAAATGAGGATGATCATTGGATGAATGCGATTCAGCATCAATCTATCATGGTGAAGATATCTCCCCTTTTTTTTTCGTTCCTGTGCCCATGGTCCACTGCGATAGCAGAAAATGGTCAGGAATTTGTGGTATCACGTGGATGTACCCTCTCTGCAGCATCCCGTCGGAGTGTGCATGGTTTCCAGAGAGAATCTCCCCCTTGATTCTGGCTTTTGCAGATGCATCCCAAAAGTGCCCTGTCCATCTTGCAGAGCAAAGGTGCAAGAGGAAGAGATCGAAAAACCTGCAGGGCCAACCGGGAGGGTTCCCGTTTTTCCTCAAGGATGGATCATGCTCATGCACCAGTCCTTCCCTTCAGCTCCCTTATCGTGTCGCGGATGCGGATAGCCTCCTCGAAGTCGAGCCGTTCTGCAGCCTGGAACATTTTTGCCTCGAGATCCACGATGAGATTGGGAATCTCTGCCTTCGGAACATGGCGCGTATCCCGGATGTCCACCTCCTTCTTCGGGACTGGTTTCCTGATCGTCTGCGGGACGATCCCATGCCTCTCGTTGTATTCCCTCTGGATGGCTCTCCTCCTCTCCGTCTCGGCAACGGCGGCCTGTATAGACCCTGTAAGGGTATCGGCATACAGCACGACCCTCGAGTTGACGTTCCGCGCTGCCCTCCCGATGGTCTGGATGAGGCTCCGTGCGTCCCGGAGGAACCCCTCCTTGTCAGCGTCAAGGATCCCGATGAAGCCCACCTCGGGGATGTCGAGGCCCTCCCGGAGCAGGTTGATCCCGACAAGGACGTCAAACTTCCCGAGGCGGAGCTCCCTGATGATCTCCGTCCGCTCGAGCGTCTCGATCTCCGAGTGGAGGTACCTCGTCCTGATCCCCTTCTCTGCAAGGTGCTCCGAGAGCTCCTCTGCCAGCCTCTTTGTCAGGGTCGTGAGGAGAACGCGGTCGCCGCGTTCAATGGTTGCACGGATCTCCCTGATAACATCCTCGATCTGTCCCTCTGTCCCGCGGACGAGCACCTCGGGATCGACGAGTCCGGTGGGGCGGATGATCTGTTCCACGACCTGCTGCGAGCAGGAGAGCTCGTAGTCACCGGGAGTTGCCGAGACGAAGATGACCTGCCGCATGAACTTCTCGAACTCGCGGAACGTGAGCGGCCGGTTATCATAGGCACTCGGGAGCCGGAACCCAAAATCCACGAGTGCCTTCTTCCGCGACCGGTCCCCGTGGTACATGCCATGCAGCTGGGGGATCGTCTGGTGGCTCTCGTCGATGAACATGAGGAAGTCATCCGGGAAGTAGTCGAGGAGACAGAAGGGTCTCTCGCCGGGCCTGCGGAAGTCGAAGTGGCGCGAGTAGTTCTCGATGCCCTTGCAGGTCCCGGTCTCCTCGATCAGCTCAAGGTCGTAGAGCGTCCTCTGCTCGAGGCGGTGGGCCTCGAGCATCCCGAGCTGCGGCAGCCTCTCTGCGAGTTCCGCGCGGATGGAGTCAAGGGCACGCCTCTGGACATCGGCAGGGATGACGTAGTGGCGGGCAGGGTAGACATGGAAATACCGGAGGGTCTCCCGTACTTTCCCGGAGGCTTTCTCAATCTCGAGGATCCGTTCCACCTCGTCGCCGAAGAGCTCGATCCTGATGATGTCATGGTAATACCCGGGGACGAGGTCGATCGTGTCTCCCCTGACCCTGAACCTGCCGGGCAGGAGCTCGAGATCGTTCCTCTCGTAGAGGGCATCGACCAGTCTCTCCACGATCTCCCGGCGGGAGATCCTGTCACCGGTCTTCAGCTCGAACCCGAGGTCCCTGAAGTGCTCGGGTCTCCCGAGGCCGTAGATGCAGGAGACGGATGCGACGACGATGGTGTCCCGGCGTGAGAGGAGCGATGCGGTCGCCGAGAGGCGCATCATCTCTATTTTGGGGTTGATCTGTGCATCCTTCTCGATGTACTGGTCTTTCTGGGGGATGTAGGACTCCGGCTGGTAATAGTCGTAGTAGGAGACGAAGTACTCGACCCTGTTCTCCGGGAAGAACTCCCGGAACTCGTTCCAGAGCTGGGCTGCAAGCGTCTTGTTGTGGGCGATAACGAGCGTCGGACGCTGCACACGGGCAATCACGTTCGCCATGGTAAACGTCTTTCCCGAGCCCGTGACCCCAAGCAGGGTCTGGAACCTGTGGCCGGACTCAATCCCTGATACAAGCTTTTCGATCGCCTCGGGCTGGGATCCGGCCGGGGGAAAGGCGGCCCGGAGAGAGAACCCGTTCATGAGACCGCCCTCTTTGACCGGAGGAGCCGGTGGTAGGTTACGGCAAACCTGTGGGCCTCGTCCCGTATCTCCTGGAGGAAGAGCGATGCCTTCTCGTCCTTCCTGATCGGGAGGGGGTGTGCAGAACCCGGGACGTAGACCTTCTCCTCCCTCTTTGCAAGGGCGATGACGGGGAGGTCGATGCCGAGGTCTCTCAAGCGCCCGAGGGATGCGCGAAGCTGCGTCGTCCCGCCGTCCACGATGACGAGATCCGGGAGATCCTTTCCCTCCCTCACGAGGCGGCTGTACCTCCTGCCGACGATCTCTGCAATCGCTGCAGGGTCGTTTATCCCTTCCCCTGCCCTGATGCGGAACCGCCTGTAGTTCCTCTTATCGGGCCGGCCATCCCGGAACCGGACCATCGAGCCCACGACCTCCGTCCCGGAGAGGTGGGAGACGTCGAAGCACTCGATGACCCGCGGCGTCTCTGCAAGCCCGAGTTTTTCTCCCAGTTCCTCGAGTTTCATCCCCTCGCCAAAGTTCGTGACCTCGATGTTTGTCCGGACGAGGGAGAGGAGCCGTTTCTTTGCGCCGATGCGGGGGACTGTCACGGTCACCTTCTGCCCCTTCCGGAGCGAGAGGAACTCCTCCATCTCCGGCCCGGGGTGGATGGGGAGGATGAGTTCGCCCGGCGGGGTCGTATCCGAGTAGTATTGGACGAGGAACTCCTCGAGGAAGTCGGCGTCGCCCTCGAAGACGAACTCCTTCTTGTTGACCAGCGTCCCGCGGTGGACCGAGAATATCATCAGGTAGACCGTCCCGTCGTGGACGATGTAGTTGACGATGTCCTCGTCGGTGTCCCGCTTTCGGGCGACGTCCTGGTGGCGGGAGAGGTGCTCGAGGGCAGATATCCGGTCCCGGAGGATGATCGCCCGCTCGAAATCGCAGGCCCGTGATCTCTCCTCCATCTCGGATTGCAGCGTCCGGATCAGCTCGGGCGCGTTGCCCTTCAGCACGGTGGTTGCCTGCCGGACGAGATCGGCATACTCCTCCTTTCCGATCATCCCTTTGCAGGGCGCACTGCACGTCCCCATGGATGCCCGGAGGCACCCCCTCTTCCGGAGCGTCCTGCAGCTCCGGAGCCGGAACGTCTTCTTCACGACGGAGAGGACGTGGTCCCTCTCGGCGCCCGAGGTGAACGGGCCGAAATAGGTGCCATCACCCCCCATCTTCCGCGCGATGCATATGCGCGGGTACTCATCCCCTGTGATGTGAATGAATGCGTACTGCTTTGCGTCGCGGAGGTTGATGTTGAAACGGGGCTGGTTTGCCTTGATCAGGCTGTTCTCGAGGATGAGTGCCTCGACCTCGTTCTTCGTGACGATGTAATCGATATCCGCTGCACGGGCGAGCATGCGGGCAGTCTTTCCGTCGTGGTCACGGCGCGAAAAGTAACTCTGGACCCTTTTCCTGATGTTCTTTGCCTTTCCCACGTAGATGATCGTCCCCTGTGCATCGCGGAAGAGGTAACAGCCGGGAAGCTCGGGGAGGGGGGATTCGGCCTTCATGCGCGCTTGAGCACCTTTTTCAGGAACCTGCCGGTGTGGCTGGCAGGATGTTCTGCAACAGTCTCCGGGGTCCCGGAAGCAACAACGTACCCCCCTTCTTCTCCTCCCTCGGGTCCGAGGTCGATGATATGGTCCGCAGACTTGATCACGTCGAGATTGTGCTCGATGACGACCACGGTGTTCCCCTTGTCGACGAGCTCGTTGAGAACCGCGATCAGCTTCTTGACGTCGTGGAAGTGGAGACCGGTGGTCGGCTCGTCGAGGAGGTAAATCGTCCTGCCGGAACCCCGCTTCGAGAGCTCGCGCGTGAGCTTGATCCGCTGCGCCTCGCCTCCCGAGAGCGTGGTCGAGCTCTGGCCAAGCTTGATGTACTCGAGGCCGACGGCGGCGAGCGTCTCGAGCCTGTGCCGGATAGAAGGGATGTTTGCGAAGAGCTCGAGGTTCTCCTCGACTGTCATGTCAAGAACCTCGGCGATGTTTTTACCCTTGTACCTGACCTCGAGTGTCTCCCGGTTGTACCGCGTACCCCTGCACTCCTCGCATTCGACGTACACGTCGGGCAGGAAGTTCATCTCGATCCGTATCAGGCCGTCGCCCTCGCACGCCTCGCACCGTCCCCCCTTAAGGTTGAAGGAAAACCTCCCCGGCTTGTACCCCCGGGCCTTTGCCTCCTTTGTCTCTGCAAAGACCCTGCGGATCTCGTCAAAGACCTTCGTGTAGGTCGCCGGGTTGCTCCGCGGTGTCCTGCCGATCGGGCTCTGGTCGATCACGATGACGCTGTCCACGGGTGCATCGCAGGCAATCTCCCTGTACTTTCCCGGGGTGACACGGGAGCCGTAGACGGTCTTCTGCAGGGCCCTGTAGAGGGTGTCGTAGATGAGGGTCGATTTCCCGGAGCCCGATACCCCCGTGACGACGGTGAGGAGACCAAGGGGGATGTCGACATCGATATCCTTGAGATTGTTCTCGCTGCACCCGCGGATGTGGAGGAACTGCGTGCTCTTCCGCCGGGTTCGCGGGACATCGATGCGGAGGGTCCCGGCAAGGTACTGGCCGGTGAGCGACGCGGAGTTCGCTGCGATCTGGTCGGGAGTCCCCTCTGCGACAACGTATCCCCCGTGGATCCCTGCACCCGGCCCCATGTCGACGACCCAGTCTGCGCTCCGTATCGTATCCTCGTCGTGTTCCACGACGATCAGGGTGTTGCCGAGGTCGCGGAGCTGGCGGAGCGTGTCGATGAGCTTCTGGTTGTCTCTCTGGTGGAGCCCGATCGATGGCTCGTCGAGGACGTAGAGGACACCCATCAGGTTCGAGCCTATCTGGGTCGCAAGCCGGATCCTCTGGGCCTCTCCCCCCGAGAGGCTGCCCGCACTCCGCGAGAGGGTGAGGTACCCGAGGCCCACCTTCTCGAGGAAGTCGAGCCGGGCGCGTATCTCCTTGAGGATCTGGCGGGCGATCTCCTGCTCCCTCGCGGTCAGTTCGAGGTTTGCGAAGAACTCTATCGCCCTGGAGACCGGCATGTCCGTGATGTCCACGATGGATTTTCCGGCAATCCGGACAGCAAGAACCTTCTCCTTGAGTCGTTTGCCCCGGCAGCGCGGGCACTCGGAGATCCGCATGAACTTCTCGAGTTCCCGCTTGCGGTACTCCGACTGGGTCTGGTGGTAGAGCCGCTCGGACTGCGGGATGAGCCCCTCCCATTCCCCGGTGTGCGACCACTGGGCATTCCCGTTCCTCGTGTTGAGGGAGAACCGGATGCGGTCACGGGACCCGTACATGAGGATCCTGTACTGCTCGGGGGAAAGGTCCCTGATCGGTGTCAGGACGGAGAAACCGTAGTGGCGGGCGACAGCCCCGAGGTACTGGTTCCGGTACCCGTCGAGGTAGTTCCGGTAGAGTGCGACGGCCCCTTCCGCGATCGATTTTGCAGGATCCGGGATGATGAGGTCCGGGTCAAAATCCATCCTGATTCCAAGGCCGTTGCACTCCTCGCAGGCGCCAAACGGGCTGTTGAAGGAGAACATGCGCGGCTGGAGTTCCTCGAACGTGAGGCCGCAGACCGGGCATGCAAGAAGCGAGGAGAAGATGCGTTCCCCGCCCCCGGACGGGAGGGCGATCACAAGGCCCCCGGACTTTTTCAGGGCGTTCTCGCACGCTTCCGTGAGGCGGGAGCGGTCGGAAGTCTCCAGCCGGTCGATGACAACGTCGATATCGTGCTTTTTGTATCGCTCGAGCGTGACCTCTCCATCGGTGCGCAGGATCTCCCCGTCGATGCGTACGCGGCTGTATCCCTCCCTGTGTAAGTCCTTTACGAGCTGCTGGTACGTCCCCTTCTTCTGCCGGACGATGGGTGCAAGGATGGTCACCGTGCCCCCCATCTCGGACTGGATCCTGTCTGCAATCTTCTCCGGTGTCTGGGCTTCGATCCGGATGTCGTGGTCCGGGCAGAAGGGCACACCGATCCGCGCAAAGAGGAGGCGGAGGTAGTCATAGATCTCGGTGACCGTCCCGACGGTGCTCCGCGGGTTCTTGCTCGTGCTCTTCTGCTCTATCGAGATCGCCGGCGAGAGTCCCGTGATCGCGTCGACGTCGGGCTTGTGCATGAGGCCGAGGAACTGGCGGGCGTAGGCGGAGAGGGATTCAACGTACCGGCGCTGCCCCTCGGCATAGATGGTATCGAAGGCAAGAGTGGACTTTCCTGAGCCCGAGAGGCCCGTGATGACGATGAACCTGTCGCGCGGCAGTTCCACCGTGATATTCTTGAGGTTGTGCTGCCGCGCACCCCTGATCACGATCTTCTTCATCGCGGTGTCGAGTGTATCATGTGGACGCCGGAGCATATAGGGGTGACCCTCAGGGTATGAGGGGAAGGCCCGGTTCATGGAGAAATGCCGGCAACCGAGTGCACGGGTAAATTTGATAGCCCTTTCAGATAATGCGTTTTAAGTCGTTCAAGACGGGCAAATTGGAGTCCAACTCACCACATCCGGAAAAGATCCGGGAAAACTTGCTATCGTTGCTCCGTGTCCTCTCGCGGAAAGTGGATTTTATCTAAAAAAAATTGTATTTTTTCATCAAATGTGACGTAGTTGAATGAAGAGATGCTGGGCAGGGTATGATTTGTGTAGAGGTATACCGAATAGTTTTTTATTATCAAAACACGCGTCGGAGGATATTCACGTGTATACTCGTGTAAATCACTATTTCTTTCTCCAACGAGAAGGAAATAATCAGATGGAGGATTCCTGTACCAACAGTCACACGTCAGCCATTCAAAGGGAAAGATATCATTGTCTCTGTATGTAACTGGTCTCATTGTCACTGCACCATGAGATAGGTAAGTGATATAATTTGCATCCCAGTAATCGCCATATCCAAATGTCAGATTGTTCTCTATCAGGGAATTGAGGAGTTGATTCGAATCTGAATTATTGTGATCTGACATTGATGCAATTGTATTAATTCCTATTCCGATATTCACAATTATTAATAATAACAGGGGTATAACAATCCTCGGGTTATCTATTTTCAGATTGAAGAAAAATACAAGGAGCGCAGCAAGGAAAGAAAAACTCAAGTAGCGAAGATTTCCAAAGTTGGCATAATCTGAGAGTATAAAAATAATGGAGGGAATAACTATACAAAAAATGAGAGTGGCTTTTAACAGATTTATTTCTGTTATCTCATTAAAAAACCCTGTGAATATATTTGCTCTATTAGACTCTTTTAAATGGAAAATAGGAAATTTTCGTTTAAGTTGGTCTGTACTTTCATATACAATAATTATTGAAAGGATTACAATTGCTGATGCAAAAAAAATATTAAACCAATTAGTTAAGGAGAAAAATATCTCGTTATAAAAATATACATATATCTTTGACATTGTGAAGAAATTGTGAACAATTGCGGATGGATCAAGAGTAAAAGTAACCATGTGATGTCGAAATGTCGGAATAAAGAATTTTTTAATAAGAAAAATAATAATAGATATAAATAATATTAAAATATAGGTATATTTATTTTTGTTAAGTTCTTCTTTATCAAAATGAAAGAGAACGATATAAAAGGGAATGAAGAACCACATTATTATTATGGAATCTGAAAATACAGCTAAACCGGTAATAATAAACGTTAAAATTAAAGTATAATGATAATTCTTTTTTGTATACCAAAAGAGCAAAAATAAAAGCCCAATGAAGAAAATTGTTCCATTATGAAATATTGGAGTCATGTACGTTAGAGAAGAGGAGGGTGGAAGAGCAGTAAAGAACGCTGCAAAAGAGAGAGCTATAATTTTTTTCTTTGTAGCAAAGAAGACAATGAGGGAAAAAACACATATTATTAAAATAAAGATGAGAAATGAAGATATTTTAAGCGCAATGAGTGAAAAATTCAGGAAAAAGTGAATAGGAAGATGGAAAAAAAGTGTATCTGAGAAAAGATATGGGTCATCGGATGGCAGACGGTATTGAGTAAGAACCTGGAAGCCATATGTCCTTATATCCTGTGAGAGCAGAGCAGGATGGACTGTGTCACTGTTCAGCTCTACATGTATCAGGTATAACCACTTGATACAGAGGGAAATGACAACGAAAATTAATAGCGATATGTCCAGTTTTGAAAAATTATCGAACCGGACCAATAATTTCACCAGATGAAGTTGATTTTAGAAATTTAATACTCTTTTCTTTTTCAGAAATACCTGCTATTATTCTGGCAGGTGCCATCTCGTGATGACAAGGGCCACGACACCAAGGAAGACCGCAAACCAGAGGGTTGCAAACCGGGCAAGAAGGGTGGCCGCATTTGCAGCACCGATTGGGATGGATTCGGCAGACAGAAGGAGCATCATGATACCCTCCGTGGCCCCAAGGCCCCCCGGCAGCATGGCAAGGATTCCTGCAATACTCGAGAAGGCGAAGATAAATATCGAATTCAATACAGAGACATGAAACCCGGTGCCTGAAATTGCAATATACAGGCAGAGACATTCAAAGAACCATGAAAAGACGGATAAAACAATTCCAATAGCCATGGGAACCGGTCTTGTCAGGGAAAACGTGGATGAATACAGTTCCCGGATCCTTTCCTCGTACTGGAAGAGAACAGGTATTTTTCCGATAAGGTTCAGGACCCTGTCGGCAAGAGGCTTTACCTGGAGAATGAAGATAAAAAGGCATAGTATTCCAAGAATAAAAAAAATGGGAAGTATCCCCACTCCAAGAGAATATGCCCCGATGATGATGAGGATGATCATTCCGAGGAAATCGCCGAGCCTTTCTACTACAACAACGGGAATCGTGTGGCTGAGAGAATATCCATAATTCCGAAGGAGATAGGGTTTGATCAGTTCCCCGCTTTTTGCCGGTGTGACTGTCATGGAAAGACCGGAAAAAAATATTCCAAGGCTCATCAGCGGAGGTACCCGGATGTCGATTATCCGGAGGTAATACTGCCACTTCACAAAACGAATGAGGTAGTTGCACAGGGCAAGTCCCAGCATCGCGAAAAAAAGGATGGGAGGGAATGCGAGGATGTATCCAACGGCAGTCCTGAAATCGGAAAAGACCATGATGAGGGCATACAGCAGAATTGCAAGGATGATGACATAGACCGGGTTGATATTCTTTATGATTCGCTTCATCGCAATACCCTTGTCAATTTGGAGAAAACATGGACAATCGGGCAGCATGCCCTCTGGTGATACCGCACCCTCGCCAGATTACGGAGGAGAGTCTCCGGGCCGTCAAAAGGTTCGATTTCGGTATACACCCTCCCCGTTTCGCAGCTGAAGTGGGCATCCGATCCTGCGACAGCTGGTTTTCCTTGGATACGTGCAAATCGTGCAGCTCTGTCGTTATATTTTTTCCGCAGTGCCCGGGCATTGAACGCCTCGATGATATCCACCTGCGAGATGATGTCCACAAGCACAGAATGCTGGAGAGACCTCTTTCTCATTGCGTCAAAGGGATGGGGGATAAGGACCAGACCCCCCTGACGCCTGATGGACTCGATGGTATCCCGTGCAGGGAGCATGGGGGGTATCTCCTCCTCGAGAAAAAGCCCGATTATTTCTCCGTCTGTTGTGGTTATCTCTTCGCAAAGGATGGGTTCGATCCCCGGATTGATGGTGGAAAAATCTCTCCAGAACGAACGGGACCCTGCGAGTGTATTGTGGTCGCAAACAAGGGAGAGGATCCGCTTTCTTTTCCATAAATCGATGAGATCCTTAATTTTTATGGTCGCATCCCGGGAATATTCGGAATGGACATGAAAATCAATCCTCAGGAGGTCAGATGACATAAAGGGTGAACACCACGGATACTATCCAGATAGCGATATTCATCAGAAACGCCCTGTCTTTCATCAGGTCGTCAGGGTCGAGTCCCTGCTCGAGAGAAAAAGCGAGGAATCGGAAACACCCGTAGAGAACAAAGACGCTGGTCAGAATAAAATAGTGATCTGCCACCACCGTGATGGCATAAATGAGATAGATAATGACAACTGATGTCGTGGAAAGGACAGCAAAGCTCCTGAGCATCCGGACATCGTAGAACTCAAGAACCCTCCTTTTTTCTGCAGGGGCTTCCAGGACCGATAATTCGGCTGCTCTTTTGGAGAAACCAAGGGTCAGTGCAAGCAGGAAGGTCGCAATAAAGAGCCATGGAGAGAGTGAGACTCCAAGGACGATACTTCCGGCGAGAACACGGAGAATAAAACCCGTCCCAATGCTGAAGATGTCGATGATGAAGAGATGTTTCAACCAGAAGGAATAGAGGAGGTTCAGGACGACATACGAGAGCGTGACAAGGATAAAACCAGGCGGCATCCGGATTGACAGGAGGAGTACCAGGGATGCTGTGAAGGCAACAATGAATTGTGCCTCCCTCCGGCTGATCTTACCCGAGGGGAGTGGGCGTTCTCTTTTATAGGGATGGCGGGCATCTTTTTCTTCATCAATGATATCGTTGATCGTATACATGCAGCTTGAGACAAGGCAAAAAATCAGAAAAGCAATGAGAGACTGAATGAGTGCACCGGGTAAAAAGAGGAGGTTGGCAAAGACAAGAGGTGCAAGGACAAGGATATTCTTGTACCACTGGCGAACACGGATGAGATCCCCGATTGCCAGGATCTTATTGATAGGATTCAAATAACTTTCCCCATTCCGTTCTGTTATACTCCCGTATTCTCCGCCTTCCTATGATATTGTACCAGTAAACATCATGATAGAACCATGACGATTTGATGGCAAGAAAAAACAGGGGCGTATGGAAGACCAAAGGTTCGAGGAAAGATAACGCTCCTTTCCGGAATAACTGGTCACCACTGATGACCGGGCTCCTACCCGTATTAAAACGGAAATTGAGATTCTGGGTGTCATCACCCAGAATCTCTATCTGGTCGGGGTCACCGCAACCCAGTCCCCGGTCATGAGCCATTCGGATGTAGGGAATGGAGAGCGGGTCAAATCCCATGATCTTTGCTGCAATGGCATCGATTGCCACCTGGTCTTCCGCGGCAAGGAGGATGTTGCCGGTGTACGGGATCATTGTCCTGGGACCTTTCCCGTTTCCGCACACGGTTCCGTCCATGACCGAGAATATGGAGGGATGAATCTCTTTCTGAACGGTCAGGAGATCAACGAGTATTTCATGGATAATCCTGTGGCAATGGTGACGACGCTCCGTGATGAGACCACCAAAAGCGTTTTTCATTGCTCCCGTCGTGATGGTATGCCCGTGGGTCTTGACCGTCGGGAGGTGGATGATGCTTGTCCCGATGAATTCACGGGGAATGCGGTGAGTGCCTGCGAATATCTCGTCCAGGGCAGGAGTGTCGGATCTTGCATGGTAGGGTATCCATTCAGTTTGTGTCAGGGGGAGAAACGGGACATTGTATTTTTCGAGGATCGACGACCATTTATTCCCAGCAAGACCCTTATCGATATCTGTTACGACCGTCCTGTTCTCTGTCGCAAGAATGTCTGCATACCGGTCTTCCCGGAGGGCTCTGACGACACCTTCCAGCTGCCAGGGCTGTGTCGAGCATGCAGGATAATAGAGGGACCACGAGAGATTCAGCTTGAGGAGCACTCTTTTGTTCTTGTCAAGAATATCCTGGTACTGGGCAAGGGAAAGGAGTCTCCTGTAATCGTTCAGAATTGTGGCGGGAGATGTTTTGAGAACAGAAACACGACTCATTGTCATGAGATACTGATCAATCATTGTATCACAAATTTAATAAATCTGCGCTGTTACCTGAATGTGCATATATTTTGGTATCTTTTCGAATTCCATGGTATATCCTGTTCAAAAATATACGTGGACACCCCCTCACTGTTTCGGATTGGTGACCGTCCTTGTATTTTATGAGTACGAATGTTCGTTGTCAAACTGCCGCCGGGGGTGCAGGGCGATCGAGGCATCCTCATGGGTGTGTGGAGGCCCTTCTCTCTTTCAAGGTTACCTGCGGAAAATACGTAAGAACCACATGTTCTGGCATGACCTTTCCGCCCTTTTCGGAGTTACAATAAAATTGAATACTCTTTGTGGTCAATGCATTGAGACCATTTGAGATACTATCCGGATACCTTATGCAAGACGTGTTAGTCATCGGCCACAGGCAGCCTGATATGGACAGTGTTGCCAGTGTCATCGGGTATGCGGCATTTGCCAGCCGGCGGGGGGACGCGACGTTCATCCCGGCGGTCTGTGGCCCGCTTCCCGCCGAGGCCCTCTTTGCCCTCTCCGCCTTCGGGCTCGAACCCCCGGTGCTGATCGAGAGTGTCGAGCCCTGTGTCGGGGATATCCCCTCGCTCTTCACGAAGAGCGCTCCTGCAGACATGCCCACGATCGATGTTGCGTCCCTGATGGACGAGTACGACATGCGCAACATCCCTGTCGTGGACGAAAAGAACCGCCTGCTCGGACTCGTCTCCGAGCACGGCCTTGCCCGTGCATACGTGACGCCCCATACCGGCACCCCTCTCACTATCGGCCCGGTGCCCCTTGCAACTATTGCCCGCATCCTGGATGCCAGAGTGTGCCATGCCGGATCCGACCAGCTGCACGGCAACGTCTCGATCGTGATCGATGCGCTTCACGTCGCCCTCTCGCGGCTCACGTCGAGGGACATCGCCGTCGTGGGGGACAACGAACCGACACAGCTTGCACTCGTCTCTGCCGGGATTGCGGCACTCGTGATTGCCGAGGGAGCACCTGTCGGAGAGAGGGTCCGCGAGGCCGCCCGGGCAAGCGGGACGTCGATCCTCTCCACGCCGCTTGATGCGTTCTCAGTCGGGAGGATGATGCACCTCTCCCTCCCGGCAGGAAAGGTGGTTGCAACCGATGTCCCCATCGTCACCCCGCAGGACACGGTTGCATACGCAAAGAGGCTCGTCACCGATTCCCGGTACAGGGCGGCCTGCGTCGTCGGGAAGGACGGGGTCTTCCTCGGGATGATCTCGCGGAACACGTTCCTCGACGACGTGCAGAAGAGGGTTGTCCTGCTCGATCACAACGAGTACTCGCAGGCCGTGGAGGGGATCGAGACGGCCGAGATCCTCGAGGTGATCGACCACCACCGGCTGGGAGCCCTCTCCACCCTCAAGCCCGTCCGGTTCCAGAACGAGCCTGTGGGATCGACTTCCACGATCATTGCGCGGAAGTTCCGGGAATCAGGCGAACCCCCGGAACCGGCCGTTGCCGGGATCCTCCTTGCCGGGATCCTCTCCGACACCCTTGTCCTGAAGATGTCGACCACAACGCCCGAGGACGTCGCGGCGGCGGAGTACCTTGCCGGAATCTGCGGGAAGGATATCCGGGAGTTTGGTGCACGTCTCATCCAGAGCGGGATGGATATCGCAAATACGCCCCTCGAGGTCCTCCTTTCCCGGGATACGAAGCGCTATTCCCTGTTTGGAAAGGAGGTCATCATCTCGCAGGTGATGACCAGCTCCCGGGACTATGCACGGGAGCACTCGCGGGAGATCCGGGAAGAGCTCGAGAGACTGCGGAGGAACCGGGGAGTCGATCTCTCCCTCGTCCTCTTCTCGGATATCATCGGGAACTCAAGCGACCTCTTTGCAGCCGGTGACGCGGGACTCCTCGCTGCACTCGGCTACACCGATCAGCCGGTCTTCCTCCCCGGCGTGATCTCGCGGAAAAAGGACTTCCTCCCGGCGTTCGGGGTGAAGCTGAGGGATCTCTGAAAGGGGTGGGGAATTCAATCCCTTCTTCGTGGAAAGGGGGGAAATGGGGACCGAAGGAGGGGTGTTCCCTTTTCTCTCCGAAAATATCTTCTGGGGAAGTATTCTGATGGCGGGAAAAAAAGAGACGGAAATCCTTTCGAGACTCTCCCGAAGGGAAGAATTCTGGTGCAAGTTGGAGGAAGAGCAAATCCTCTCATGATTCTCGTCGAAGGGAGGGATTCTTCCAGGAAAAGTGTGCAGGATCACTCACCTGCACCCGGTTCCCTTCTCGTCGTAAAGACTGAAATGAAGGGGAGATGAGAAAAACCCCATCACCCTCAAGTATGGGTAATTCCCAGAGAGAGTACTCTCTGCATACCTGCGTTCATTGCTCATAAGCATCAGGGAGCCTTCCTGGAGCGACAGGGATACTTCTCCCAGGAGGAGTAATGAGGAGGCGCAGACTTCCGCATTGAAGTAATCCATCCAAAAATGAAAAGATCCGGTTCTGGAAAACCTCGTCATTTCATCTCCTGCGAGAGGAGTTATCTGCGCCGGATAATCAAAAGAGGGAGTCTTATGTCGGGAAAATCTGGTAGAGTCTTACTCCTCGCTCTCCTCCGCTTCGCTGACGATCTGGAGCTCCCATTCGTCCTCGTCGAACTCGACTGTGCCAGCTCCCTCGCAGACCGGGCACTGTATCTTCTCCGGTATGCTGTTGCACGCATCGGGGGCCAGATCATCGTCAGAGGAGACCTCGTCAGCTGTCGGCATGTGAAAATACTTCTTAATCTCGTGGGACCTGAGTTCCCGGCAGATCCTGTACTGCTCGTTTGGGATCTCGCCTGTTCCCCTGCAGAGGCGGCAGCGGAGGAGGATGGTCATCGGCTGTTCTGAAGGTTTCTTGGCGAGGAGGGTTAATCTTTTCGATATTCTCTTTATTCTCATCAATATTGAAATTTCATTGAAGAGCGTTTCGTATTTATTCTATGATGCTGATGTCGGGGAATCCCGGTCCATACAGGAAGGAGAGGAGGCCTCTCTCACTGCCTGCTCGTTTGCGTGAATCATTGCACTGGAAGAATGCATTCTATAAATATTTTCGTAATCGACCCATAAGAGGGGCGCCCTTTTGATGCTGGTCGTTTTTGTATTTTTGGAGCAGTGAGGCTATGGTCCATCCTCTGATGCAATTACTGCCCTGAAATAAATGCTGGGAAAATTTTTGGAAAAAAGTCATCACGCCCTGAGAAGTATGAGTGGATGTATTTATTATCTAATATTATGATAACCTTCAAACATTGCTGTTCCGATCGGTGATTATCAGATGACAGTGATAGTCGGAATCCCCATTAATCAGCATTCCGGTTACATACTTGATACATTCCTCTCAAACCAGAAGGAAATCCAGGAAAAATCACAATATCCTATAAAACTGGTCTTTTCCACGGAAGACAAGGAATTTATTCCAGAACTGGAAGATCACCTTAGAAATACCTCTCTTGATTACGATATTCTTCCCTTCGAGGTAGAAAAACTGGAATGGGCGAAAGATAGGATTTGGGCTCTCACACAGGCGAGAGAGGAGATCCGGAAATACTGGACTCTCCATAATTTGTCGGGACTTATTTACTCGATGCAGATATGACATTTGACCCCGGGATTGTTAATATCCTCATGGATAAGGCCTGTAAGGGATATGATGTTGTCTATAACTGTTACCTCCTTAAAAATGGAAGAGTAACCTTCAACGGTTTTGGAGGCACCTTCATCTCATGCTCTATTTTTCAAAATGTTCCCTTCCGATGCTATGAATCAAGGGACAATAAGTGGGTCGTCGACGAGGGATTTTTCTTCGAGATGGACCTCCGGCGCAGGAATGCGAGGATATTCTCAGGTATTCTTTGCTCTTCAGTCCATTATTCCAGAGATGGGTCTTCGGGGACTCTTGAAAAAAGACCTCTTTCTCGGTTGGAAAAAGTCAAATCCTTCCCCCCTCTCCGAAAATTCATCTCCCGTTTTTCTGAAAAACCATTGATAATGGTTCAATTTGTAAAAATCGGATATTTCCTTGGAGATCATGTCTGGTTAGATTCCTTTTTGGGGACGAGGAGGCTCTGGTATAATGAGACGATCCGGCAATGATGAATTCCCAGGTTAAATCTCTCTGTATACAGGGAATAGGCAGCACGACTCATTTCGAGAAACAGATCCTTATTCTTGAGAATTTTTAAGGTGTATTTCGCGAGCTCTTTTGTGTCGGTCGGATCGACAAAGAACCCGACATTTTTTCCCTCGAATAGTTCCCTGATACCACACAGATCACTGATGATGAGAGGTCGTCCATGTGCAAGAGATTCAAGAGTCACCAATGGACTCACTTCAAGACAGGCTGATGGAAAAACAATCACATTTGCGCGTTCATAAAAATCTTCCAGATCGGAAGGATCAACATACCCGTGAAAAATCACTGATTCACTGAGATGCAATTCTTTCACGAGTTCTTTGAGTTCGGCTTCATGGGGACCATCCCCGCACATATGCAGAACAGCGCCTGGTACATCCTTGATGATATACTCCATGGCCCGGATTACATACTGAAATCCCTTCTCTTTGTTTAATCTTCCCACGCACAGAATTGACCCCCAGGCCACATTTTCGACGGAGGGAATCTTGCCGGGTTCTTTCCCAAAATGTTCAATCAATACTGTTTTTTGAAATCCACAATTAATCAGGCGTTCTTGAATTCGGGGATTTGGGGCGATCAGCCTGTCAACGATCCTCTTCGTCATCCACCACTTGATTCCATAAGAGGGAACAACCACAAGGAATTTCCACAGGGGGAGACACCCGTACATCAGGCATCGGAACCCATGACAATAAGGACATTTCTGTCCTGAAGGTAGTTTTGATGTCTCACTCATGCAGAGGATGGTATAGGCATGAATCGTCTGTACAACCGGAATGCGAAGACCTATCAGAGCAAAAAGTACGGAATTACCATACCTGTCATTTGCATGGAGATGAATGACATCTGGTCTGATTTTTCCTATCCAGTCTCTCAATCTGAAGGCAACATGGGGATCGAAAAAGAACCTCAATAAATACCTGATGAAAAAAACAGCTGGATTTTGATTCTTCTCGTAAAAGGGATCCTTCAGGACCAGCTCAGTGGGGGTTGATATTTCAGGTCCATTCGTGAAGGCGAAGAGATAGACATCGTGGCCGTTGTTCCGCAGGAGATTGATAAATGATTGGACGAATACCTCTCCACCCCCGAATCTTCCATAATTGGAATGAATTACGAGAATACGCATAAAAATAACTCCTTTCTCTTTGTTTTAGATACCATTCTTAATAAGCTATAATCTTGGATTCAATATTTTGAAATATCTTCTTACCCATTAGATAAATACATCTTTTAACTGACCCATATGAGTGATATCCCGAATTAAATTTACATAGATTAACCTTTCGGATACATCCACCCCTGAACATATCTCGGGGTCCGTTTAGAGGACAGTCGGTACCAGAAATCATGAGCAGATTCATCGTAATCGAGAATGCTATGTGGCTTGATATCATTGTGCCAATGTACGACTCTTTCAACAGAACCAAATCGTGGAATTCTCCGTTCTACCCCGCCAAACAATCTCTCGGTTTTGCCATTAGTTTGAGGATAATTTACCCGCGCTCTACTAGGTCGAATTCCGTGATATTCAAAAAATTTTTGGAAAGTGCGATCAACAGTCTCTAGATTTTGGTATGAAATGAATTGTGAATAGTTGTCAGTGACACTCCTATCCCGGATAGTTGTTCGGTGGCAATGTTGTCAAAGAACCGGGAGAACAGGTAGAGCCGGCGTTCGTTAAATCCGAGTCCGTTCAGGACCACGGTCTTGATGATGTCTGAATGGGATAGCGCGTGATTCCGTGTCTTGGGGATTTTCTGGTCCAGTATTTCGATAATATCCAGCTTATCGATAATGCCTGCAACCAGTCCAAATTGCCTTATTTGCCCGGATGTGAGATTATCCGGAGTGAATTGGTATTCTCCTTGCATACTAAAAATATCGCATAACTTCGATATAAATCTAAGTATTTAAATCGGTAAAAGTGCTGAGTCACCTGCTCACGTGCGAAAGGTGGGCCCCAGGATACAACGGGGAGATCCAGCTGACCGATGCACTCCGGAAGGTTCGCAATCCGATAGGGCTTATTACCCGGTGCACCCGCTACGATATCGGGGACAAGATAGGGTGGTTAAAGACAATCATTGCCTTGTCTCTTGAAAGAGATGAGTTTTCGGAGGAGCTCTCCGTGTTCCTGAAGAACCTGGCAGGAGGATGACAGGGATGAAGAGAGAGACCGGGGAGATTGATTCAATTCTGAAGAATGTCGATACCGGTGCTTTTTTGGCAAAAAGAGTTATTGTAACCGGGGGAGCAGGTTTCCTCGGCTCATGGATATGCGAGGCGCTCCTTTCTGCCGGTGCGCATGTCACGTGTCTTGACAATCTTTCCAGTGGCAGGGAGAGAAATATTTCTCATCTTAAGAAAGATCCTGCTTTTTCTTTTATCATGTGGGATGTTTCTGAACCACCTCGCCTCGAAGAAAAACCTGACTTTATCTTTCACCTCGCCTCACGTGCATCACCCCTCGAATTTGCCAACCATCCCCTGGAGATCCTCCGCTCGAACACACTGGGGACGATGAACATGCTCGAGGTGGCCCGGAAATCAGGCGCAGTCCTCCTTTTTTCAAGCACGAGCGAGGTATACGGGGATGCAGCCGTATTTCCCACACCAGAGACGTACCAGGGGAATGTCAATCCGGTTGGAATACGGGGATGCTACGACGAGGCAAAACGGGCAGGCGAGGCCTTTTGTATGGCGTATTTCCGCCAGCACGGCACGGATACGCGGGTCGTCCGGATATTCAATACCTATGGCCCCCGCATGAGAGGTGATGGTATATACGGGAGAGTCGTGCCCCGGTTCATCACCCAGGCAAGGAACGGGAGACCGTTTTCGATATTCGGTGATGGGCAGCAGACCCGGAGTTTCTGTTTCGTAACAGACCAGATCCGGGCGCTCCTCCTCTTCATCTCTCACCCTGGCCTTGCAGGAGAGGTCGTCAACATCGGGAATCCCGAGGAGGTTACAATCCTCCAGCTTGCCAAATTGATATCAGAGATATGCCAGTCAGAGGAACAGTACGAGTATCACCCCCGTCCCCCTGATGACCCCATAAGGAGACTCCCGGATATCTCCAAGGCAAAAGAATTACTGGGCTGGAAACCAGAAATATCCCTGAAAGAAGGCTTGGAGAGAATGGTTGCAGACTGCATGAAAAGAGATCTCTAAAAGAAGATCCGGTCTCTTTTTTCCTGCCCAGAAATCCATTCCCCTATCAGTCCCCCTTCCACCACTTCTCCCCGAACCGCTTCTTGACGATCCGGTCACCCTCCCCGATGGGCTCGAGCCCAAACGCCCTCATGTCTGCATCCACCATGATCTTCACGAGGTCACCGAACCTCACCCGTGCCTTCCACCCGAGTTTCCGCTCGGCCTTCCGGGGATCGGCGACGAGGGCATCCACCTCTGTCGGGCGGAAGTACCTCTGGTCAATCACCACGTGCTCGTCCCGGTCAAGGTCGGCATAATGGAACGCCGCCTCCACGAACTCCTGGACGGAGTGCGTCTCCCCTGTCCCGATGACAAAATCATCGGGCCGCTCCTGCTGGAGGAGCATCGCCATGCACTCGACGTACTCGGGGGAGTACCCCCAGTCGCGCTTTGCGTCGAGGTTCCCGAGGGCAAGCACCTTCTCCTTCCCGGCAAGGATCTTTGCTATCCCCCGCGTGATCTTCCGGGTGACAAACGTCTCACCGCGGCGGGGCGACTCGTGGTTGAAGAGGATGCCGTTGCACGCAAACATCCCATAGCCCTCGCGGTAGTTCCTCGTCATCCAGTACGAGTAGACCTTGGCGCATGCGTAGGGGCTCCGGGGATAGAAGGGGGTCTCCTCGTTCTGGGGCGGGGGAGAGCCGCCGAACATCTCGCTGCTCGACGCCTGGTAGAACCGGACTCCCGGGTTGCTCCGGCGGGCTGCCTCGAGCAGGCGGGTCGTCCCAAGGCCCGTGATGTTGCCAGTATACTCGGGGGTGTCAAAGCTGACACGCACGTGGCTCTGGGCCGCGAGGTTGTACACCTCGTCGGGGCGGACCCGGTCCATGATGGTCGATATCTGCTCGGAGTCCGAGAGGTCGCCGTAGTGGAGAAAGAGGCCGGTCCCGCTCGAGGCCGTCCCGGCTATCTCGGCATCGGGAAAGATGTGGGCAATCCTGCTCGTGTTGAGCGAGGAGGACCGCCGGACGAGCCCGTGCACCTCATACCCCCTCGAGAGGAGGAGTTCTGCAAGGTAGGATCCGTCCTGCCCCGTGATTCCGGTTATCAAAGCTTTTTTCATGTTTTTCCCGCAACAATGAGATAATGTCGACCGGGAGGCGCATAAGTTTTCTGCAGCCTCTCCGGGAGCATGACACCGTTCCGGAGGGCAGGGAATGGTGAATTATTTAAACAATCAGGCAAGATACATATAGCCAGCGTCCCGGTAGGGTAGTGGATATCCTAGAAGCCTGCGGAGCTTTTGACCCGGGTTCAAGTCCCGGCCGGGGCGTCACTTTCCTGTTGGTCATTTCCAAACGGGATTCCGCGGTGCAACCCTGCTTCCCGTGCCGCCCTGACTGCAGCATCGTACTCTTCCCGTGTCAGCCGGCGGTTCAGGACGGAAAAACGGGGGTCGCGGAGAAATTCGCTGACTCTCCCACAGGGGCGGTACTGGTCCATCACGTTCACGTACGCATTCCTCGACACCTTCTCCGCGATGCATGCAAAGACCTCCCTGCTCCCGGCAAGGTCCCCGGGGAGGACGAGGTGCCGGATGATCAAGCCCCTCCGGGCGATGCCTCCCCGGACGACGAGATCCCCGGCCTGTCTCTGCATCTCGATGAGAGCCTCCCGCATCACGTCTGCGTAACAGGGTGCATCCGAGAGGATGCGGGCGGTCTCGCAATTCCCGTACTTCGCATCCGGCATGTAGATATCGAAAACTCCGTCGAGGAGCTTCAACGTATCGACTGTATCATACGTACCGGTGTTATACACGAGGGGAACCGAGAGGCCCATCCCTGCTGCAATCGAGACGGACCGGAGGATCTGGGGGACGAAGTGGGTCGGCGTGACGAAGTTGATGTTATGGCACCCCCTGTCCTGCAAAAGGAGCATGATCCGGGCGAGATCCTCGCAGGCGATCTCTCGTCCTCTTCTCTCCTGGCTGATCTCGTAGTTCTGGCAGAAGGCACACCGCATGGTGCACCCGGTGAAAAATATCGTCCCCGATCCATGGGTCCCCACGAGCGGGGGCTCCTCGCCGAAGTGGGCGCCATACGAGGATATCATCGGGCGCTCTCCGCCCCCGCAGTTCCCGGTCTCGCCGCCCGTCCTGTCGACGCCGCACTTCCTCGGGCAGAGGTGGCAGGAGGAGAGGACCTGCTCTGCCTCCTCCACCCGTCTCTCAAGATCCCCGGATACCGCGAGGGAAAGGTACGATGCCTGCATTGGTCTTTCCATCCCCGGCATCTGCATATTCCCATGTATCATTGTACTCGCAATCCCTTATGGCTGTGGTTATCAGGGATTTGTCTGCCCAAAAAGAATATGGGGGGAGAGGCATACTGGTGTAGTAACAGCAGATCAAGCCTGGTAAAAACCCGAGGTGAATGAGAAGATGGTCAAGCTGACACCCGAGATGAAGGAGACGTTCTCAAAGATCAAGCTCTTCCCGGTTGCAACCGCATCGAAAGCGGGAATCCCGAACGTCGCGCCAATTGCATTCGTCATGCTGGTCGCAGACGATACCCTCTGGCTTGCGGACAATTTCATGCACAAGACCCTTGCAAACGTGAAAGAGAACCCGCATGCAGCAATCTACATCTGGGACCCGGATGCAAAGAAGTGCTTCCAGATCAAGGGAACGGTCGAGGTGAAGACCTCCGGGCCTGACTACGAGAAGATGAAGAAGATGGTCCACGAGAAGAAACCGGAGCTCCCGGCAAAGTCCCTCCTCGTGATGAAGGTTGCGGAAGTCTTCGAGTGCAACCCCGGCCCGCACGCAGGAAAGAAGCTCCTGTAACCCTCTCCCCTTTTCTCACGCAGAACGACCGGTCAATAGCAATCTCCGTCCCGGATGCTTCCTGCACGCTATAGCCGGAGAGCGATGGACTCAAAGGCCCGGTGCGAAAACGCAAAAAAAGAGCTCATCTCTCCAGTCGACGACGGACTGAAGATTCATGACGATACGGTGTAATTTCTTCATACCAGCATACCTTACTGCAGGGATTGCAGATCCGGTGCGGGAAGGCGACCGCTGAATACCTCTACCGGTGAACCCGCCGGTATTGAGCAAAAAAAGGGGAAGGAGATTTGGTTTCTGGGAAAACCTCACTTCTTTTCCGCTCTTTCCTGCCTTGCAATCCTTGCCTGGATCCCGTAGTACGCCGAGACGCCGATGGCATGGCACTGGTCGATCGAGGTCGTGTCGAAGGAGACGAGGTCCCCGGAGTAGATCCCCTCCGGTGAGGACCGGCCCAGCACCCTGCAGCAGCCCTTGAACATCTCGACCTCGACGCGTCCCGTCACCCTCTCCTGCGACTGCGCGATGAACGCGTTTAAATCGAGGAAGAGCGGCTCGTGGACGAGGCCCATGTAGGCGAGCTCTGACCATTTCTCGTCGACAGCGTGCTTGAACGCGAGTTCCTGCCGGGTGAGGGTGAGGTGCTCGAGGTCTTTATGCGCAAGCAGGAGGACGGTTGCTGCAGGGTGCTCGTAGATCTCGCGGGCCTTCAGGCCGAGGATCCGGTCCTCGATCATGTTGTTCCGACCGATCCCGTGCCGGCCTGCCCGGGCGTTCAGTTCCCGGATGAGGTCGAACGGTGCATACTCCACGCCGTCGAGCCGGTGGGGAACACCCCTGATAAAGTCTATCGCAAGGATCTCGGGCGTATCGGGGGCAGAGTGCGGGGAGGCTGTCCACGCATAGATCTCCTCGGGCGGGTGGAAGGAAGGGTCCTCGAGGTGCCCGCCCTCGATGCTCCGGCTCCAGATATTCTCGTCCACGCTCCACGGCCTCTCCTTCCCGGCCGGGACCGGTATCCCATGCTCGCGGGCATAGTCTATCTCCCAGTCGCGCGTCAGGTTGAGTTCACGGATCGGGGCGATCACATCGAGCCCTGCCATCCGGAAGATGAAGTCGAACCGGAGCTGGTCGTTGCCCTTCCCCGTGCACCCGTGGGCGACGGCCCGGCTCCCCTCCCGCGCAGCGACCCGGACGACCTCCTCGGCGATGAGCGGGCGGGCAAGAGCGGTCCCCATCGGGTACCCCTCGTACGAGCCGTTTGCCCGGATCGCGGGGAGGATGTACTCCGTCACGAACTTCTCGCGGGCATCGATCGTGTAGTGCGCATCCGCGAATTTTTTCCCTTTCTCGGTCGCAGTCGCGATCTCTTCCTCGCGCTGCCCGACGTTCACCGCGACGGTGACGACGCGGTCATACCCGTACCGCTCCCGGAGGAGGGGGATGCATATCGAGGTGTCGAGCCCGCCGGAATAGGCAAGGACCACCGTTCCCTTTCCCATTTTTCCGCAACTCCTGTCCTTTTTTTCAGGGACCAATACCTATTCATTGCCCCCTGTCCTGTAATAAGGGTATTTCCGGCCCGGATGGATCCGGAACCATTGCGGCCCCCCGCGTATGCGTACCGGCTACCGGGAGAGCGCACACTCAGGAGCCTGCCGGAGGTAAAACCCGTGGGACTTCCCGGAAAGAAAAAATTGTGAGAACGCTTTCACATCGCCCCGATATAGTGCGAGAGCGGCTCGATCGTGACCTCTTCCCTCCGCATGGCATCGATCGCCATGGTGGCTGCCCGTGCCGCCTGGATTGTCGTGATGTAGGGGACGCCGTAGTCCACCGCAGCCCTCATGATCTGGTAGTGATCCTGCCGCGACTGCTTGTCCGTCGGCGTGTTGATGATCAGCTGGATCTCGCCCCTCCGCAGGAGGTCGATCGCGTTTGGCGATCCCTCCTGGACCTTCCTCACCTGCTGGGCAGGGATCCCTGCCTCGTCGAGGTACCTGACCGTCCCTGCCGTCCCGAAGAGCCGGAGGCCCATCTGGTGGAGCTTCCGTGCGATGGGGATGACCTCGTCGCGCTGCTCGCTCGAGATCGAGATGAAGATGTTGCCCTCGAGCGGGAGCGTGTTGTCCGCAGAGACGCACGCCTTGTAGTAGGCACGCCCGAAGTCGTAGTCGATCCCCATCACCTCCCCCGTGCTCTTCATCTCCGGCCCAAGGACCGTGTCCACTCCCGGGAGCTTGTTGAAGGGGAGGAGGACTTCTTTCACGGCAACGTGGGAGAATGGTCTCTCGGTGTACCCGAGGTCGCGGATCTTCTTTCCTATCATGACCTTTGCCGCGATCTTTGCAAGGGGTATCCCTGTTGCCTTGCTCACGAAGGGGACTGTCCGGCTGGCTCTCGGGTTTGCCTCGAGCACGAAGACGACCCCGTCCTTGACCGCGAGCTGGATGTTTACGAGGCCCACGACACCGAGGGCGAGGGCAATATTTCGGGTGTATTCCTTCACGGTCTCGATGACAGCGGGGGGGAGGGACTGGGTAGGAATCACGCATGCCGAGTCGCCACTGTGGACACCTGCCTCCTCGATATGCTCCATGATTCCCCCGATCAGGACATCGGTTCCATCACAGACGGCATCGACATCGAGCTCGATGGCATTCTGGAGGAACGAGTCGATCAGGACGGGGTGGTTCCTGCTGACGCGGACTGCCTCTTTCATGTATCCCTCGAGTTCTATCTCGTCGTGGATGATCTCCATGGCACGGCCACCGAGGACGTACGAGGGCCGGACGAGAACGGGGTACCCGATCTCCGCAGCCTTTTTCCGCGCCTCCTCGAGGGAATAGGCAGAGCTGTTCGGCGGGCTCGGGATCCCGAGCTTCTCGAGGAGGATGCTGAACCGGTCGCGGTCCTCGGCGATGTCCATCGAGTCAGGGGATGTCCCGAGGATCTCTGTCGGAAGCCCGATCCGGCGGATCTCCTCCTGCAGGGGGACGGCGAGGTTGACGGCATTCTGTCCCCCGAACTGGACCATGACCCCCATGTAGGTGTCCTTTTTGAGGATGTTTGTGACATCCTCGAGTGTCAGGGGCTCAAAGAAGAGCCGGTCGGAGGTATCGAAGTCTGTCGAGACCGTCTCGGGGTTGTTGTTGACGATATGGACCTCAACTTTCTCCTCCCGGAGGGCTTTTACGGCATGGACCGTGCAGTAATCGAACTCGATCCCCTGCCCGATGCGGATCGGCCCGGACCCGAGGATCAGCACTTTCGGGCGCTCCGTCCTTGGGATCTCGCACTCGGTATCACGGGTCGAGTAATAATAGGGTGTGCGTGCGGGAAACTCTGCCGCGCAGGTGTCCACGATCTTGTAGGTCGGCTCTCCGGTCACCTCCCGGACCCTGTCCTGGGAAAGGCCCGTCAGGGAGGCGATCTCGGATGCTGTGAACCCGTAGCCGGCCGCAAGCCGGATATCCTCCGCCCGGGCAGACTGTTTCAACCGCTTCTCCAGATCGACGATGTTCCTGATCTTCTCGATGAAGAACGGCGAGATATGGGTCAATTCGGCGATCTCTTCGATTGAAAACCCGGCACGGACCGCATCAAAGAGCGTGTGGAACCGCTCGTCGGTCGGGCGGGAGAGGATCATCCGTATCTCGGGGGGATCCGTGTGGGTCTCCACGTCGGTATCGAGAGACCGGAGCGCTTTCTTGAACGCTTCTTCGACCGTCCTCCCGATTGCCATCACCTCGCCGGTGCTCTTCATCGCGGTGGTGAGCGTCCTGTCCGCGTTCCTGAACTTGTCGAAAGGCCAGCGGGGCACCTTGACGACGATGTAGTCGATGGCAGGCTCAAAGGAGGCAGGGGTGCACCCCGTCACGCTGTTTGTGATCTCGTCGAGCCGGAGCCCGATGGCGATCTTTGCAGCGACCCGGGCAATGGGGTACCCCGTTGCCTTGGACGCGAGGGCAGACGACCGGGAGACACGGGGGTTGACCTCGATGACGCGGTACTCCCCGTTCCTGTAGGCGAACTGGATGTTGCAGCCTCCCTGAACGTCGAGCGCCCTGATGATCTTGATCGCGGCAGTCCGCAGTGTCTGGAACTCGTCGTCACGGAGCGTGAGGATGGGTGCGACCACGACGCTCTCGCCGGTATGGATGCCCATCGGGTCCACGTTCTCCATGCCGCAGACGATGATGCAGGTGTCGGCTGCATCCCGCATCACCTCGAACTCGATCTCCTTCCACCCGACGACTGACTCCTCGACGAGCACCTGGCGGATACGCGACCGGGAGAGCCCGATCTCGATGATCCGGGAGAGTTCCTCTTTCGTATGCGCTATTCCTCCCCCGGAGCCGCCGAGCGTGTATGCAGGCCGGACGATTGCAGGAAGCCCCACGACGCGGAGGGCTTCCTCGACCTGGCTCGTGCTGTTGAGGATCATGCTCCTCGGGACCGGCTCGCCAATCCGCTCCATTAATGCCCGGAACTTCTCGCGGTCCTCGCCCTGGTAGATTGCCTGCAGGGGAGTCCCCAGAATCTCGACTCCCTCCAGTGCACCGCGTTCTGCAAGCTCGGCGGTCATGTTGAGCCCTGTCTGCCCGCCCATGCCGGAGAGAATCCCGTCAGGCCTCTCCTTCCTGATGATCTTCTCGATGATCTCTGCCCTGATGGGCTCGATGTAGATCTCGTCTGCCATCTCGGGGTCGGTCTGGATGGTCGCAGGGTTCGAGTTCACGAGGACCACCTTCACCCCTTCCTCCCGGAGGGCCCTGCATGCCTGCGAGCCTGAGAAGTCGAACTCGGCTGCCTGCCCGATCTGTATCGGTCCTGACCCGATCAGGAGAACCTTCCTGATGTGGGGTTTCTTCGGCATCAGGACAGCCTCCGGAACATCGTGTCAAAGAAGGGGATCTCGGTATCCCTCGGTCCGCCATGGGCCTCGGGATGGAACTGGACGCAGGTGACCTCGAGGTAGGGGTCTTCGAACCCTTCGAGCGTTCCATCGTTGACGTTTTTGTACAGGACAGATGATCCTTCCGGCAGGGTGTCGGCATCGACAGCATACCCGTGGTTCTGGGTCGTGATGTAGATGCTCCCGTCCTTGTACCGGACGGGCTGGTTCGTGCCGCGGTGCCCGAACTTCATCTTGTACGTTTGGGCCCCGAGGCCGAGGGCACAGATCTGGTTGCCCATGCAGATGCCGTAGATGGGCAGGGTGCCGGCAAGTTCCTTCACGCACCGGACAGCATGCGTTGCTTTGACGGGATCGCCGGGGCCGTTGCTGATGAAGAGGGCATCAGGGCGCGATTCGGTCACCTGGTCCGGGGTGCAGTCATGGGGATAGACGTAGATATCTGCATCCCGGTGGCGGAGGCTGATGAGCATGTTCTTCTTCAGTCCGAGGTCGATGAAGGCGATCCTTTTGCCCTTTCCCGGGATGCGATAGGGTGTCCTGCAGGAGACATCGGGGATGAGGTCGACCTCCGAGAGCCGCGGGCTGCTCTGTGCCAGTTCGATGGCACGGTCACGGTCGTCACTCCCGACGACGAGTCCTGCCTGCAGTGTTCCCTTCACCCTCGTCCTGATGGTGAGCATCCGGGTGTCAACGCCCTGTATCCCGAGCAGGGCATTCTCTTCAAAGAAATCGGAGAATGACGGACGTGTCTCCGGGACAGGGCAGACCTCCCGGACGACGCACCCCCGCGCCCACACCCGTGCCGACTGGAAGTTCATCCTGTCGATCCCGTAGTTCCCGATCGTCGGGAACGTGAACATCAGGATCTGTCCGTGGTAACTGGGGTCCGTGAGTGCTTCCATGTAGCCGCCCATCTGGGTCGAAAAAACGAGTTCGCCTGCACACTCCCCCTCAACACCGAATCCTGTACCGGTCACGCACGTACCGTCTTCAAGGCCGAGAACCGCCTTCATGGTTTCCATATATGGTGTGCCGGAATAGTTTTAATAGGTGTCGGGAGCGAAAAAGATGGGACGATATCCGTTTTTTCCACCCGTTTCCGGCACCATTCTCCCATGCCGTGCAGGGGGAAAAGGGGACTGGCAGACCTCTGTTCCTGTCTACTTCACACCTTCAGGAAGAGGAGGGAGAGATCGTCGAAGTCGATTCTCCCGTTCTGATTGTAATCAAACGGGTTGGGAGTCATATTTCCTTCTATCCGGTCAAGGTTCAGGAAATAGAGAACGACGTCATCGAAATCTGTCCTCTGGTTCCCGTTGATGTCATCGAAAAATCCATCGTTATCCGGGTCGGTGGGCCGGGTGTCCTGTCCGGGGAATGGAACGATGACGGGCGGAAGAACGATGACGCAGTCAGGGACGGACAGGGAGCTTGAACCTGTTTCGGATTCAACCGTCAGGTTCACGGTATAGTTTCCGGCATAGCGATAGAGGTGGGCCGGGTTTGCGACATCCGTGGAATTCCCGTCCCCAAAGTCCCAGGACCACGAGGTGATAGTAGGTCCGGAGAGGTCGAGGAAGGAGACCACCAGGGGAGCAGACCCGATCCCCGGGCTGCAGTTAAATGCGGCAACCGGCAACGGCGGAGGATCGGGAGGATGGGTTTGCGTGGGCAGGGGAGTCGGAGGAGGATGCGCTGTTGGTGTCGGAGTCGGCTCTGGCGTGCGGGTAACGGAGAGATCCAGCCACCGCAGTGCACCGGGCTGGTACAGAACGGACTCATCTGCCGGCTGGCCGTTTACGAAAAATCTTATCAATACAAGGTCATCGTCGGCGAAGTCGTCTCTTTCTGCCTGCACGACGAGTTTTGGTCCGAACATGCAGTCGCTTGCGTATTTCCCCCGTTGGGTTGTTGTGATGCTTCCCCTTGGGTTCCCGTTGATCGTTGCCATGATGACGGTTCCCGGGGGAGCCGGGCTGCCATGGAGGGTGACCGATCCGTAAAACCTGCAGGGGAGGGGTTTTTCGGATCCTGCAATGGCGGGTGGAACGCAGGCGTGGGCGCAGATCATGATTAAAACGAGAAAAATCCCTGATTTGTAAACCATCAAAGATCCCGCCTTTTCCCGGTTACCTGCATGAGTATATATATCTTTTCCCATTTTCCCTCTATTCTGCCTCAGATTGGGAAAGAGCGTTGATAGGGAAAGGAAGACAGGGTGGAGTGGGGAGAGACTCATCCCGTGTCATGCAGTCTGATTCTTTCGTGTTTCTGGTGATTATCTGGTGGAATATATTTGTCTCTGACGCCGGGAGAATTACCTCCAATCCTCATGAGAATAATAATACTGATGATACTATTCCCGAAGTCTGTCTCTCTCTCATCCTACAGATTGATACTGGATTCATTCACTCACCCGTTCAGCAGTCAATTTCCTGCAAATGACCAGGGCCTTTTTTTTTCTCGTTATTCCGTTGATGAACCTTGATTTATCATTGGTTTTTTGGATGACTCCAGAAAAGATGAGACTAAAAAAACTGGAAAACGAGGATGTGTAGCCCCGGTAGCCAGGAATTTTCCGATATAATAATCTATTCCTGTGCGCACATCTGTTTGAAATTCAATGGGATCCAGGGAAGAAAGAAACAGGAAACAGGGAAAGAAAAGGGTAATCCGGGTGAGTGAGGAACACGAGGACAGAACTGGCGAGGGTGCAAAGGCGGGGAAAGAGAAAAAAGAAATTGAATTCACAGAGGATATGGATCGGGATGCGGGAATACCGTCCCTTTCCCTGTCAGATCTCTCTCTTAAAAATGCCGCAATGGTTTTGACCCGGAGCAGGTATGCACAACTTCTCCTGTTTCTCACCCTCTCAGGTGCTCTCCTCCGCTTTTATAACCTCGGGTATAACTCCCTCTGGCTTGACGAAGCGGTCACGCACGACTTCGCGATCCGCCCGTTCCTGGAGACATGGGGTATGGTTGCAGGAGGCGAGGTAAATCCACCGCTCTTTTACTGGATAGAGAGATTGATGCTCTCTTTTGGGGATAACGAGTTCATTCTTCGTTTCGCCCCGGCGATCTGTGGTATAGTAACGATTCCTCTCTTCTACCTGCTCGGCAAGGAGCTTGTTGACAGAAATGTGGGTATCATTGCAGCAGCGTTCCTTGCATTCTCACCGTTCCATCTCTTCTATTCACAGGAGGCGAGGGCATATTCCATGATGCTTCTCTTCTTCTCCCTTGCATTGCTGTTCTTTATCAGAGGCACGAAGGATTGGAAAACGAAGGATTGGGGGCTCTTCGGTCTATTCGGCGCAATTGCCTTCTGGGTGCATTTTTACGTGCTCGTTCCCCTGGGGGTGCTGTTCCTCTTCGGAATTATGTTTCCAGTCATTGAACGCCCATTCTCCCTCGAAAGAATGAAAAAGATCTTTCTGTCACTCGGAGTCTTCATCCTTGCATCTTTGCCCCTGCTTACTATCATATACCCGCTATTCGCGGCGAGGAGCGCTGCACCGCCCACCTGGGGCTACCAGGGCATCTCTCTTTTATACGAGACACTACTCCAGATGTCGGGCTACAACCCGCTGCTCATGGCATGCTTCCTGGTTCTCTTCTTTGCGGGCGTATCGATCCTGTTTCTCCACCGTCCCCGGTATGCCCTCCTGCTGGTTGGCCTGCTGTTCCTTCCATTCGCTGCAAGCCTCCCCCTCTCGCACATTATGCCGATGATGCCACGATACCTCATCTACCTGCTGCCTGCCTTTTTCCTTGGAATCTCGCTCTCTGTCAGGCTCCTCAATCAGCGTGCAAGGATGAGTCATATCCTGATTTGTTCCATAGCACTCATCTTTCTTGTAAATTTGCCCATTTTATCGATGGATTATACCTCACCTCAAAAGGACGACTGGCGCGGGTTCGCAGGTATCCTTGGAGAGAGCACTCAGGCAGGGGATGTGGTGGTTGTGGTACCGGAATATATTCGCTTTCCGCTTGATTATTACTATGATAACGCGACCGATGGCACGATCGAGTACGGAGCGACGAGGGCAAAAGAGCTGCAGGAGATTGAGACGATGCATCAGACCCAAAATTTATTCTATGTGGTCACCGGGGATATCATTGCGGCGAATCCAGAACTCGATGCGCTCGAATGGCTGGAAAAGAATGCAAGGCAAATGGCAATGCACGGGAGAATTAATTTCCTGGTTTCAGGAAGATGATTTTCATATGGTATTTTACATGGTGTTTAGACTTCATTGGATAAGGTGATAATAGAAATAAATAATTCATTTTTTATTATAATTCATGAATTCCGGGCGATCAGACCTCCATATAGGGTCCTGATTGTATCACATCCCGTGGCAATTTTCCGGAAAATTGTTTTAGGTTGAGAATGAGCCTCTCCTGCTCCTCGGGATAAATTGCATAGATGCCCACCGAATCCCTGTAACATATCACATTGTTGCGAATTGTCCACCTGCCAGTGAAGATCCATTCAGGGTCTACAGTTCCGGGATCGGAGTCGTATATGATTGCGATCTTTGCCCCTCTGGCACGTGCATATTCATATAAATTAAATGAGGAGTTCCTTACCACGTAATTCCTGGCTACCTCTGTCGTGCCAAGACCATTTCTATCGATCAGGTGAATATCTGCCAGAAATGTCGGGGCACCGATATCATTCAGGAATATGGTCTCGTTCTGGTAATATTCACTGATAAACAACCCCATCTGATACTGCTGCTCATAGATGTTGTGGGTGGCAAGAGGGGTATACAAGACAGAATTGACCCGGACGATCGGAGAGATGCCGGGAATTGCCAAAAGGAATAGAAAAACAAAAAAAGCAAAATAAATGGTATATCGAGAGATCCTGGTCCTGTTATTAACGTCTTTGCCTCCTGATTTCCTGTATGCATTAAGTCTTATTTTCCCTCCTGTATTTGTGACTTTTTTATCAGGACTCTTATCATCTGGCTTTCTTTCAGATGAACTTTTCAGCGAGGGGAATAATTCCGGCAGATTAATGAAAATACCTAAAATGACGAGGGGATGTAAATATGCGTCATAGCGGAAGAACATTCCTATCTGGCCGACCCAGACATGAAACAGGGCGGTCGTTAAAGCCAGGAGGAGGAAAATAGCCCCGGAGTTCCAGAATAACCTCTTTTTATGATAAAGAGCAAGAAGAAAGAGTATTCCCATTATGATAAAAATAAGCAGAATTGGAAGGACAAAGTATAATTTCGGGAACAGGATCCCGAGTTTTTCCAGCAAAACCGGAATGGAGAATGAAGAAATGCCGCTTTTTACATATACTGAGTTGGGAAGAAAGAGCTGCCCGTAAGCCAGTGAAACAACACCGAATATCCCAATGGGAATGATACAACTGATCAGGAATATAATACCAGTTTTAAACTTTCGCCGTGCGAGAATCAGAAGAAAGATTGGAAGAATAAGAAAAAACCCCTCATATCTGACAAGAGGCAGGATAGCACCTGCGATATAAAACGATACCAGTTCATATTTCTTGAGGGTATCTTCGCATATCACTCTGGAACCCAGGTAAAGGACCAGAAGGGACGTGATGATATGCAATATATGCTCCATCCCGATGAAAATCAAGGTGATTAGGGGAGTAACAAACAGTATTAGGATCAGGGCGATTACATTCAATATGTTTGGAACCTTTGACGATCTCAAAATCCAGTAACTCATCCCGAGAAATATCAGTGTGAATGATATGTTCAAAATAAGAGGCAAAAATTCGAGGGTGCCTGTTATTTTGTAAATCGCAGAGATGGACAAAGTGTAAAGTATTGTTGAAGATGCGGATGCAATCTCAAAAGGCGATATGCCCCATATGCCATGATTGGCAAAATTTTTCGCCATTGCAAGGATAATATAGGCATCGTCGACAGAATAGGCAAAATGACCCCAGTTGATGTCAACGATCTCCCTGTAGGTCTCATAAATCAGCCATAAAGTTAGTCCGAAGGTAATAATGAGAGGATAAAACACTTCCAATAATTTTTGAAATTTGTTCATGGTTCTATTTTTTTTTCGAATATATATTTATCAATTTTCCAATGATAAAAAACAAAAAATTCAGCCGATATTCCATGAGACCATAGGAGTATTTGATGGGATCGAATCATCTAACCGGGTTTTCAGAGAAATCATATAACAGTAAAGGCAGTGGTGATAGGTTCAGAAAATAAAAAAACACCAGATCCCCCGAAAAAGGAACCATCACACATTTTCTTTTATCCAAAAGGACGTGTCCTGCCCATTCATGGCAGCTTGAAAGGAAACCACGGATGCACACAATGATAGAGCAGAACCCATTCGAAGAAGAAAAAATGGAAGGGATAAATTTTAAATAACGCAGGCATAGTTTATCTCTGGTATTAGTCTACTTATAATATGAAGAACCCCATAATGTGTTCATGAAAAAATAAATCCACGATATCAGAGCTAAAATCAAAAATTAAAGGTATTAAAAGATTTTTTTTGAAAATAAAAAAATTAAAGAATGTAAAATACCATAATATCTCCAATATGGCCGTTCCAAGCAGGGTGTTTTTTACAAAGGGGGTGGGTGTTCACAGGGACAGGCTTGCCTCCTTTGAGCTTGCGCTGCGCAAGGCAGGAATCGAGAAGTTCAACCTCGTCTATGTATCGAGCATCTTTCCCCCCAACTGCAGGATAGTCTCCGTCGAGGAGGGGTGCCGGATGCTCGAACCGGGAGAGATCACCTACTGCGTGATGGCAAAGAATGAGACAAATGAACCCAACCGCCTCATATCAGCGGCAATAGGGCTTGCATTGCCCAAAGATGCCAACGAGTACGGATACCTCTCGGAACACCATGCTTATGGGGAGACGGCAGAAAAGACGGGAGATTACGCGGAAGACCTTGCGGCCACGATGCTTGCAACGACCCTCGGCATCGAGTTCGATATCAACAAGGCCTGGCAGGAGAGGGAACAGATCTACAAGGCAAGCGGTAAAATCATTAAAACCACGCAGATTTGCCAGTCAGCGCAGGGTGACAAGAACGGACTCTGGACGACCGTGATTGCAGCTGCTGTCTTTATCACGAACAGGGTTTAAATGAATTTCAATGTCCCGTCCGCCGTCTTCACGCTGACCTTCCCTTTTTCCAGGGGATAATAGACAATTGTTCTCCCCTGGACGCCACCGGTCTCCTCTGCAACGATCCTTACATTGAATTTCTTGAGCTGTACCCTGACTGCCTCGATGTTCCTGTCCCCGATGTTGAGGTTGCCGGAGAATGACTGGAACATGGACGCACCCCCGACAAGCTTGGAAACGAGGCCGTCCGTTCTCGATCCATGCCGTTTGATCTCTCCGACGAGAAACTCAACTGCGGTATCGGCGTATTTTGCCGGCCGATCCTTTCGCCCCTGTGAATCGGGGAGCATGATGTGGGCAAGTCCTCCAATGTCTTTCTCTGGATCGTGGATCACGAGGCCTATGCAGGAACCAAGACCGATGGAGGACATGGGGGATCTACCGATATGGTATTCGCCGATCCCGACCATCACGATCTCTCCTTCAGGGGGCAGCATTCTTCTTTTCCGTTACTTCATCAGGTTCTCGAGCATCATGAGTATCTCATCCAGCATCGGCTTGTTGGGCAGAAGAAAGAGATTGCTTTTGATCTTGTATTGATCACTACGGAGCTCTGTCCTGAAGATAACGACCTGGTCGATCTGGGAATAGTCCTGTGCTGCAAGGATGGACTCGAATGCTGCATGGGGCATATCGATGATGAGTGACGGGGGAGAGGGGAGCATGACGATGGAGAGAAGAGTCGCCGTTGCATCGAGAAAGGCAGATACCATGATATTTCCTATCTCGAGCAGGGCACTCTGGTCCATTTCAGTCAGGTCTCTCTCGAGTTCAGTCATCCCGAGCATCGCGTTTGTCAGCCGGACGACCGAGTGTTTCGGGATATGCAGGAGCACGTAGCCACCGCCGGAGACCTCTCCTGTAATGTGGAAGATGACAAGGGCCGCAGGTTCGTCGCTTACGTGTTCATGGATCTTTCCGATGTCGACCACGTTGATCTCGGGCACTTCCATCTCGATGTTGGTCATCAGCATCGTGGAGAGTGTCGTTGCGGCATGGGCCGCGCCAATATTCCCAAGTTCCCTCAGGGCATCCGATTGCTGGCTGTTGAGCATTTTTCTTTCTCCTTTTTTATGGCTCCCTGATGATGGAGCTGACGTCGAGGACCGGGACAACCTCGCCATCGCCGGGTATGGTAACGCCCGAGATACCCCGGACCATCCCCACCACTTTCGAGAGTGGCTTGATGACGACCTCCTGCTGTCCCTCGATCTCATCGACTGCAATGGTTCTCTTCCTGTGCTGGTGCTGGAGGACGACGAGGATCTCGGATGCGGGAGATCGCCCGAACATGTCATCGAGCCGGTCGAGCGGCATCACCTCGTCTCGCAGGAGTATCTTCTCCCGGCCACCGATGGTGTGGATGTTTTCCGGGACGATACCGGCCACCTCCACGACGTTGTGGATGGGAATGGCGCACCTCCGCCCGTTGATCCGGACCATCATCACGTTGACGATCGCCATCGTGGGAGGGAGGAGGAGCTCAAACGTCGTCCCCTCTCCCTCCCGGGATTCGACCTTGATCGTCCCGTGGAGCGATTCAAGAGTCGTGCGGACGACGTCGAGACCAACACCCCTCCCGCTGATGTCCGTGATCTTCTCCGCAGTGCTGAATCCCGGGTGGAAGAGGAAGTCGATGATCTCCTCGCGGGTCAGGGTCTCTGCCTCCTCCGGTGTGATAAGGCCCTTTTCGATTGCCTTTCTCCTGACCTTCTCTGCATGGATGCCCTGCCCGTCATCCCTGATCGTAATGATGACATTATCGCGGTCTCTCCGTGCGGAGAGGAGGAGTGTTCCCTTCCTTGGCTTGCCTGCAGCTTCCCGGACCTCGGGTCGTTCTATGCCGTGGTCGATAGCGTTCCGGATTAGATGGAGGAGCGGGTCATTGAGGCCGTCCATGACGCTCCTGTCAAGCTCCGTGTCTCCTCCCTCCACGATGAACTCAACCTCTTTTCCTTCCCTGTTTGCAATGTCCCTCACAGTCCTTGGGAACCTGTTGAAGATGAGGGAGAGGGGGATCATCCGGATATCCATCATCAGGGCCTGCAGGTCGGAGACTGATCTGCCGATCATCCCGAGAGTCTCGTCCAGTTCCTTGATCTGGTGTTCGCGGGCAATTTCGGTGATCCGTCCCCTGTTGATGACGAGGTCTTCGACAAGGTTCATCATCGAATCAAGCCGTGAGATGTCCACCCTGATGTTCTTGACCTCGCGGCCTTTATCCCCCCTTTCAGGTTGCCTGACGGTTCTTTTCTCCTCTCCCTCAGGAATCTCGGTTTTTTGTACTGCAGGGGGCGGGGGAGGATGGGAGGGTTGGGCCCCCTCTTTGTCTGTTACAACGGCAGAAAGGACATCGGTGGTAGATGCGATCGTCCGGAGCGCATCGATTCCTGCATCGCTCGTGATCTCGACCTCGAAACTGCGGCCGAAATCCCCGTCCTCGACAGTGGAGCGGTCGGGGGTCACCTTCAGGATGGTTCCGACTCCCTCGAGGTTCTGGAGAATGATCATGGCCCGGAGGTTGGGGTTATCGCAGGTCTCCTTGAGATGGATTGCGATGGAATACCGGGAGGCACCGGGGAGTCTTTCCAGGGACTCTGCCGGTGCAGGTACACACTCTTCAGCAACGGAAGTTGCGGGCGGGGCGATCTCCCGGCCGGCTTTTCCTCCTCCTATCCACCTCTTCAAGTCCCGTTCCAGTTCGTCGAGGTTCTGCGGGATACCCGCCCCCCCGCACTCGATGTCATCGAGCATCGCCTCGATCTGGTCCGACGCAACAAGGAGAAGGTCCATGAGTTCGCGGGTAACGGCAAGCTTTCCATTACGAATCTCCTGGAAGACATCTTCCATGGCGTGGCAGAGGCGCTCCATCCCCTTGAAGTCCATCGAAGCCGACATTCCCTTGAGGGAGTGGGCTGACCGGAAAATCTCTGCAATCGCGGTCTCCGAAGATGCCTCGGTCTCCAGCAGGAGGAGGTTTTTCACGATGTTCTCGTGGTTCTCCCGCGACTCTGCAACGTAGAGGGACCTGTAAGCGTCAAGTTCCGACATAAGCTTTCAGTTCACCATCCCTGTCACAATCCTCTGAAGCTCCTTTCCAATCTGGCTGAGCGGGAGAACCCTGTCCACGCAGTTGCGGGAAAGGGCAGCACGGGCCATCCCATAGACGAGGCAGTCTTCTTCACGGCAGACAATGGTTTTCCCGCCCTTCTGCTTGACTGCAGCCATGCCTTCCCCGCCGTCTGTCCCCATGCCGGAGAGGATGACGGATACGACCCGGTTGCCAAAGGTATTTGCAGCAGAGACAAAGGTCCTGTCGACGGCGGGGCGCACACTGTGGACAGGTGGCGACTGCGAATGGATAATCCTCCCTCCCTTTTCCCCATTATCCCCGATATGTGCTGCTATCACAGTGTGGTACCCGCCCTTCGATATGTAGACGCACCCATGCCGGAGAATATCGCCGCTCTCTGTCTCTTTGACCGGCATTGGGGAGATCCTGTTGAGGCGGGTCGCAAGGGACGCAGTAAATCCACCCTCGGGCATGTGCTGGGTGATGACCACTGCAGCTGGCAAGGGGGACTCAAACGAGGAGAGGAGGATATCGAGCATGGGAGGGCCTCCCGCTGATGCTCCGATGGCAACGAGCCTGTCTGCTAGGATCTCCTGGGGTCTTTCCACCCTCCTGACGTAGGCTATCCTGACAAGGTTATGGATCTTTTCGATGAGCTCCCGGCTGATGCCTCTCACGGCGCTCGTGTCCCGGGGCTTGAGCATGAAATCATCGGCCCCGAGCATCATGGCAGCACGTGTCATCTCTGCACCTTCGGAAGTCAGAGAGGAGAGCATCAGGATCTTTGGACGGGATGGTGCCTGTGCAAGTCTTTTGAGGACTTCAAGACCGTTCATCCGAGGCATCTCGATGTCGAGGGTCATGACATCGGGTGCATGCTCATCGATCTTTTTGAGGGCATCCGTGCCGTCTATTGCGGTGGCAACGACCTCGATCTCGGGGTCTTTTTCCAGCATGTCCCTGATCATCGTCCTCATGAACAGGGAATCATCAACGACCAGAACCCGGATCATCATCTCATGAACTCAGTACATTGTTTATCTCTTCGAGGACCTTGGGAGCCTGGAAGGGCTTGACGATATATCCCCGCGCACCCGTTTTTATTGCGAGCTTGACCATCTGCTCCTGTCCTACGGCTGTACACATGACCACCTTTGCATTGGGGTCGATTGCCCGGATTCCCTTGAGAGCCTCGATTCCGTTGACCTTGGGCATGACGACATCCATGGTGACAAGGTCCGGCTTGAGTTCCTGGTACTTGGCAATGGCCTCGTCTCCATCGCCAGCTTCACCGACGATGTCATGCCCCCCGGAGAAGAGGATATTCTTCAGGAGAGTGCGCATGAAGAGAGTATCATCCACTATCAGAATTCTCCCCATAGATACCACTATACAGGTAACTTCGAAGAATTTATATATTTAATCCTACATTTCGCATGTCTCCCTCAAAAAATAATATTTTTCACAGGCTGGCCCCATCACCCCAAGAATTTCAGTCACCACATCGTCCAGATTCACAATAAACCGCTGAATCTGTGAATTCATCGAGATAGTGACCTCTGCAGGTTTCATAAAC